>Ga0070741_10002768_pt1 | contig 45776 bp, 35 predicted proteins | sample Coa_R1_4_FD_66440 | JGI IMG/M metagenome (GOLD analysis project Ga0070741, IMG submission 66440) | Surface soil microbial communities from Centralia Pennsylvania, which are recovering from an underground coalmine fire - Coalmine... | ecosystem: Environmental > Terrestrial > Soil > Unclassified ... | reverse complement strand
ACTTTATTCACGCCGGCACCAACGCCGTCGACGTGCTTCGCGCGTGGCAGCAGCGATTGGGAGTCGGAGACTAGCAGCGTGCGTCCGGATTTTTCCAAGATCGACTATCGGCCGTCCAAGGAAGGCTCCGGGGCCCGGCCAGGGCACGAATGGATCTCGCCTGAAGGCATACCCATTCCGCCCTTCTATACACGCGCAGACTTGGAAGGCCTGGAGCACTTGCACTACGCCGCCGGTCTGCCCCCTTTCCTCCGCGGGCCGTACTCCACGATGTATGCGTTGCATCCGTGGACGATCCGGCAGTATGCGGGATTCTCGACCGCCGAAGAGTCCAACGTATTCTATCGCCGCAACTTGGCCGCTGGACAGAAGGGCCTCTCGGTTGCTTTCGATCTGCCTACGCACCGCGGCTACGATTCCGACCATGAACGCGTGGTCGGTGATGTGGGCAAGGCAGGCGTCGCGATCGACTCCGTGCTCGACATGAAAATCCTGTTCGACGAGATCCCGCTCGATCGGATGTCTGTCTCGATGACCATGAACGGCGCAGTTCTGCCGATCATGGCGTTCTTCATCGTGGCCGCCGAAGAGCAGGGCGTCCCGCCTGAGAAACTGAGCGGCACCATTCAGAACGACATCTTGAAAGAGTTCATGGTCCGCAATACGTATATTTATCCGCCGCAGCCATCGATGCGGGTTGCCGGCGATATTTTTCGATATTGCGCGGAGAGAATGCCGCGGTTCAACTCAGTCAGCGTGAGCGGCTACCACATGCAGGAGGCGGGGGCGACCGCAGATCTGGAGCTTGCCTATACGCTGGCCGATGGTCTCGAATACCTTCGAGCGGGCCTCCGGGCGGGTCTGGACGTGGACACCTTCGCACCGCGCATCTCTTTCTTCTGGGATGTGGGCATGAACCACTTCATGGAGATCGCAAAGATGCGCGCCGCCCGCGTACTGTGGGCGAAGCTTGTCCGCCAGTTCGCGCCAAACAATCCGAAGTCGATGGCGCTGCGGGCGCATTGCCAGACATCTGGCTGGAGCCTCGCAGCCCAGGATCCATTTAATAATGTAGTACGCACGTGCGTCGAAGCCATGGCTGCCGTCATGGGCCACACTCAATCGCTGCACACCAACGCGCTCGATGAGGCGCTGGCCCTGCCCACGGAGTTCTCGGCTCGCATCGCAAGAAATACGCAAATCTACCTTCAGAAGGAGACCGATATCACGCGCGTAGTCGATCCATGGGGCGGATCATACTATGTGGAATCGCTCACGGGCGAGCTGATCCGCAAGGGTTGGGGCTTGATCGAAGAGATCGAGCAACTCGGCGGCATGGCGAAGGCGATTGAGACAGGCCTTCCCAAGATGCGCATCGAGGAAGCAGCCGCCCGTAAACAGGCGCGGATCGATAGCGGTCAGGACATTCTAATCGGCGTGAATGCATACAGAACTCCGCAAGAGGCTTCCATCGATCTGCTGGAGGTAGACAACACGGCCGTGCGCCAGGCGCAGATCCGGCGTCTTGAAGAACTGAAGCGAACGCGCAACCAGGAGAGCGTTAGCGAAGCTCTTGGCGCGTTGGAGAATTCTGCGCGAACCGGCTCGGGTAATCTTTTGGAGCTTGCCGTGGAAGCGGCGCGCCGACGCGCCACACTCGGAGAGATCTCCCAAGCGCTGGAGCGCGTGTGGGGACGGTATCGGGCAGAAGTCCGGTCCGTTTCAGGCGTCTACTCCTCCGAAAATCAGGATAGCGAAAGCTTTCGGAAGGCCCGCCGGATGGCTGACAAATTCGCCGCCGCCGAAGGCCGCCGGCCTCGCATCCTGGTAGCTAAGATCGGGCAGGACGGCCACGACCGCGGCTCCAAAGTAATCGCCACGGCGTTCGCCGATCTGGGCTTTGATGTCGATATCGGCCCGCTGTTTCAGACGCCGCGCGAGGTGGCGCGCCACGCAGTCGAGAACGACGTCCACATTCTGGGTATCTCATCCCTTGCCGCCGGGCACCGGACGCTGGTTCCCGAGGTGATCGAGGAACTGCAAAAACTCGGCCGCGACGACATTCTAGTCATCGTCGGAGGCGTGATTCCGCAGCGCGATTACGATTTTCTTTATAAAGCGGGAGCGGCCGGCATCTTCGGACCGGGCACACCGGTGCCTGCCGCGGCTCAACAGATACTGGAAATCCTGACGCACAGCCCCGTCCAGAAGGCCTGACTTTGACACCTGAGCGATTGGAAGAGCTCCGCCGCGACCGGCGCTCGCGTTTATCGGCGGCCGAGTACATCGAAGGCGTACTCGCGGGTGACCGCATGCTGCTCGGCAGAGCCATCACGCTGATCGAGAGCACGCGGCCTGAGGATGCGGAGTTAGCGCAGGAGATCCTCGATGCGTGTTTGCCCCGCTCCGGCCGTTCGCTCCGCGTTGGCATTACCGGTGCGCCGGGCGTGGGGAAGAGCTCGGTGATCGAGACCCTCGGCATGCACCTGATCCGTGAGCGCCGTGAAAACGTCGCGGTGCTTGCCATCGATCCCAGCAGCACGATCTCACGCGGCAGCATTCTTGCCGACAAAACCCGGATGAGCGCATTGGCGAACGATGAGCACGCATTCGTCCGTCCCTCGCCATCCGGCGGCTCGCTTGGGGGAGTGGCGCGGCGCACCCGCGAGGCTATGCTGCTTTGCGAAGCAGCCGGCTACCGCAATGTGATCGTAGAGACGGTGGGTGTCGGCCAATCGGAAACCGCCGTACGCTCCATGGTGGATTTCTTTCTGCTGCTGATACTCGCAGGGGCGGGCGACGAATTGCAAGGCATGAAACGCGGCATCGTAGAAATGACGGACCTGATCGCGGTGAACAAGGCCGATGGCGATAACCGGCCCCGCGCAGCGCTGGCGCGGCAGCAATACGAGAGCGCGCTAAGACTGTTCGCCCCACCGGCAACCGGCTGGATCCCCAAAGTGGTTACCTGCTCAGCGCTAACGGGCGAAGGCATTGCCGGGATCTGGGAAACCGTCCTAGAGCACCACTGCTGGATGCGGCAAGCCGGCCAGCTCGAAAAACAGCGGCGCGCTCAGTTGCTTGGCTGGATGCGCGAAATGATCGACGAAACTTTGCGCGAGGACTTTGCCAGGAATTCCGCGGTGGCTTCACAGCTTGGCGACCGCGAGCGCGATGTCCTCGAAGGCCGCATGAGTCCGTTCCGCGCTGCACAGACCCTGATTGAGACCTATCGCGGAGGAAAGCCGCCGGCAGCCGGCACGAATTAGTGTACTTCCGCACTGCCTACGAGCGTCCCTACGAGTTTGAGGGCGCGGTCGGCATTTGTCCGGACCGACTCCTCGGCATCGCAGCTTAGGCGCGCCAGGATGTCGGTAAAGCCCGGTTCGCCGGTCTGGCCCATCACCCAGGCGGCCGTGGCACGAAACTCGGCCTTTTCATGTACTGCCATAGCCCGCAGCCGTTCCGCGGCAAGATCCGTGTCTCCATGCCGGTAAAGGCCCAGGAGCGCATTGCCAACGACGCGGTTGTTGCTGTCCCCGGCAGCCTCCAGAAGAACGCTACGGAGCAGACCGGGATCTTCCTCTTTGTCCCAAAGCATTTCTATCGCATTGGCGCGCACGCGGAAGTCCGCGTCGCCAAAATGCTTCGCCATCGCCTTCCAATTCTTCGAGGCCCGCATGAACAGCATGATTGCCTTGGATCGAAGCCAAGACTCATGGCTGTGCAGAAATTGAACAATCAACGGCAGAATCCGTTCACCGTTCGCCGTCCTCTGGATCAGTGTCATTGCCCTGTGCACACGGTTCTGTTCCCGCCCGGGGCTCTCCACATAGTCCAGGCACCACTTCGCGAGGCGAACCTCGATCAGTGGTTCGAATGACCGGAAGCGCTCGATCACTTGCAAGGCGGCTTCGAGAGGTAGGCCAGGATCGCAGATCGCATGCCACGTGCCCGGATCGTTGAGCAGCGCTTTCATAATGCGCTTTACCGCGAGATCCACCGGATTCTCCGAGATATATTCGGCAATCAGCGCAAGGAGAGCCGCCGAATCGCGCTGAAACAGCGCTTCCAACAGCCTCTCGCCATCCTCTCTCCGGGAGCCCATTGCCGCCATTAATTGCTGTATATCCGACTGCATGACCACTCCGCTACACCTCCTTGACCGGCGGATCGAGTCCTGAGACCGCCGGGCCGCCGATATCGGGCACTCTCCTATAACCCGATACTCTTTTATCGGATCGACTGCGCAAAACTTTATGGCTCCGTTCCCGCCCTGATGCACGCCAGGCGGCTTCTGGTATAATCCCGCCATATTGCGTGGCCTAGGACCCGGAGGCTGCGGCCCGGAGGATTGATTGAAACCGCAACACTTTTCCCGGCGAGAGATTCTGGAAGCGTGCATTGTTCGGGGGCTCCTGGTAGCAGGCATGCCGATGTCCCAATCCCGCCTGCTGGCCCTCTGGCAGCGAACGGAAAACGAGGCAAACAGGCCCACGCCGGCGGAAGTCCTGGGGCCATTTTTCAAAAAGGGTGCGCCGAATTCTCCCGTGCTGCGCGCGCCAGGAGACCCGGGCATACCTCTGCGTGTCGGAGGCAAGGTCCTGAATACACACGGCGCGCTGGTGGCCGGCGCCCGCGTGGATGTCTGGCACGCCGACCATCACGGCAAATACGATGTTCAGGGCTACAGGTATCGGGCCAAGCTGGCCCCCGACGAAAAGGGTCAATACACCGTCGAGACCGTAATGCCCGGCCACTATCCTGATCGTCCCGCCCAGCACATCCACTATCTGATTGCCGCGCCCGGCCACAAGACGCTTGTTACGCAGCTATACTTCGCCACAGATCCGTTTTTCGAGGGTAATCCGGACAAAAACTATCAGAAGAACTCGATCGTGCAGAATCGGGAGTTGATTCGTCCCGTGATGCTCTATGAGTCCCCAGGATCGCCCCACGCCGCCGTAGAATTCAACATCGTACTGGAAGCAGCGTGATATGCCGTATGAGCAAACATCGAGTCTGGACCGCCTGATTCAGTCCGATGAACCGGTGCGTCTCGTTTCCTTCTCGGCTGACGGACAGACACTGGCAGGCGCTTGCCGGGACGGCAAAGTCCGTCTTTGGGAAACGGCATCAGGTAAATTGCTGCGAACGGTTGCATTGGGTCCTGAAGACCGGCGAAGCATCACCTTGCCGCCCGGAGCCCGCTGGGTTGCGGCAGCGGGACCTGACAAGGTGATCAAAATCTGGAGCCTTGCGAACGGCGAGCTGTTGCACCGCCTGGCTGGTCACACACAACCGACCGGCGCTCTGGCGTTTTCCCGAGATGGAAAGATGCTCGCCTCGAGCAGCGCCGGCGAGCGCGCGGTCCGGCTCTGGGACCTGGAGTCCGCGAAGCAGCGCTTCATCCTCCCGGATGGATTCGGCGGAGCGGCGAATCTCGTATTTTCTCCGGACGGCGAGCTGCTGGTCGGCGCCAACTACGATACGAACCTTCGCGTGTGGAGCACACGAACCGGGGCCTTGCTGCGAACGATTGAGGATCTGCTCGTCAGCATCTTCGCATCCTCCTTTTCACCGGACGGCATCTACCTGGCCTGCGCCGGCGTCGATCGTACCGTTTATGTGTGGAACACCAGGAACTGGACCGTGACCCGCAAGCTCACCGGCCAACCGGAGATGATCTCAGCCATGACGTTTTCACCGGACGGCCGCCTGTTGGTAACCGGAGGGACAGACGCGAGCTCATTTCAGAATCCGGCCAAGATCCTAGTATGGGAAATGGGATCGGGGACGGTTCTGCGAACCTTATCCACCGCTCATGGCGTAACGTCGATTGCGATGTCGCCCGACAGTAGAGTGGTCGCGTTCGCGGACGCTCGCAACGCGATCACTCTCGCGAGCGTCCCTGAAGCGGGTATTAGTAAAGCGATCACGCAGTAGAGTGTTACTCCGATAAAATCGGCTCCGCCTTTTCCTCGGGCTCAGGTTGAACATTGGGGTGGGCCATGAGGAACCTCGCGCAAGTATTCCATCGAAGCAGCGCGTCGTCGTTGCCCGGAGTTCGAAGCGCCTCGGCCTGCTCATACCAGCGCATTGCCTCCCGCAGGCAGTCATACGCGATAACGCCGCAGCCATGCCGGCCGCGTTGATAATGCGCTTTACCCTGGCGCTCGCAGATAATCCCCGAATAATACGCACGCTCGTATTCACTCTGAATCCTCGGCACGACGTCCAGCGCTTTGCCCACGTCGATCACCTCATCAAATTCGTCAGTGAGCGCGAGTAAGAGCGTAATCAGGGCCTGCTGGTTATCGGGCTCCACGCGCAGGACGTCCTGGCAAATACTTGCTGCCTGTCCCGGTTCGTTCAGCAGGCGGTAGCGCTCGGCTTTGGCCAGCGCTTGGGGAATTGCGTCTGCGGAGATGGCTTTCAGCTCGAACATGATGATCCCTCCTTGGAGCCGTTATTTCTACGGCTCCCCGGTAGAATGCGGAATAGCTTTCGCAGCGGGTCGTAGAACTCGTCTACTACCCGCTCCTTGAGCGGAATAATCGCGTTTTCGGTAATCGTGATGCCCTCGGGACAGACCTGCCGGCAGCAGGTCGTGATGTTGCAGTAACCAATATTGTGGGTGTACTTCAAATCCGCGACGCGGTTTTCGGTATCAAGCGGGTGCATTTCCAGCGACGCGAGATGTACGAAGAAGCGCGGTCCGGCGAACTCGTCGAATTTTCCATGCTCCCGCAACACATGGCAGACATTCTGGCACAGGAAGCACTCAATGCATTTGCGGAACTCCTGGATCCGGTTCACATCCTGCTGCCCCATGCGCCACGTTCCATCCGCGGCATCGGGCCCGCGCGGCTTGAATTTCTTGATTTGCTTTTTGACGCCGAAATTCCAGGAAACATCCGTGACGAGATCTTTGACCGGCGGGAAAGCACGCATGGGCTCGACGGTAACAGGGCGGTCGAGCGGCAGCGCGCTGAGCCGGGTCATGCACATCAGCCTTGGGGTGCCATTAATCTCGGCGGAGCAAGATCCGCAACGGCCCGCTTTGCAGTTCCAGCGCACCGCCAGGTCGACGGCCTGCTCCGCCTGGATCCGGCAGACCGCGTCCAGCACCACCATGCCTTCGGAAATTTCGGTGGTGTAGGCGGCAAATTTGCCATCCTGGCCGGACCTGCGCCAGATACGAAACGTGGCCGTCGCCATCAGCGCACCTCTTCTGCGATCATCTCATCTCCTCGATTATCTGGCGTAGCTCGGCGGGCATTTCCGGAATCGCTTTGCGGTCCGTAATCATTTCTCCCGACCGACTCTTCCGGACAATAATGTTGAACTTACCCATTTCCGTGTTCTTCTCGGGCCGATCCTCACGGAAATGCGCACCGCGGCTTTCCTGCCGCTCGAGCGCCGCGCGTGTAATCGCCTCGGAAACGGTCAGAAGATTCGAGAGATCCAGTGCTGTGTGCCAGCCGACATTGTATTCGCGGTTCCCCGGGACACCCGCGCGCATGGCGCGCTGCTTCAGCCGCTCGATGTGGTCGAGCGCCCGCGTCATCTCCTTCTCCGTACGAACGATTCCGACCAGGTCCTGCATCATTTGCTGCAGCTCATGCTGAATCTGGTATGGGTTCTCCGAGTTGGGGCCGGCGCCACGATCGAAGGGCTCGAGCGCGCGCCGGGCGATGCCATCGACAGCCGCGTTGTCAACCCGGCCCGGCCCGTGCTCTTTGGCGAAGCAGGCGGCATACCGGCCCGCACGTTTGCCGAAGACCAGAAGATCGGAAAGTGAATTACCGCCCAAGCGATTAGCCCCATGCAGGCCGGCTCCGCATTCCCCGGCGGCGAACAGACCGGGCACGGTCGACATCTGCGTATCGCCATCCACCAGCACGCCGCCCATCATGTAATGCGTTGTGGGGCCGACCTCCATCGGTTCCTTCGTAATATCGATATCCGCGAGCTGTTTGAATTGGTGATACATGCTCGGCAGCTTCCGCTTGATATGTTCTGCGGCATTGGGAAGACGTTTGCTGATCCACGAAATGTCCAGGAACACGCCGCCGTGCGGGCTTCCGCGGCCTTCTTTGATTTCGCGTACAATGCAGCGCGCAATGTGGTCTCGCGTCAGCAGCTCCGGCGGCCTGCGCGCGTTCCTGTCTCCTTGTGTGTACCGCCAGCCTTCTTCTTCGTTGTCTGCCGTCTGATTCCGATAGAGCTCCGGAATGTCGTCGAACATGAAGCGATGCCGCTGATTGTTCAGAAGAATTCCGCCCTCGCCGCGAACACCCTCGGTAACCAGGATGCCCGCAACGCTGGGCGGCCAGACCATGCCGGTCGGATGGAATTGCACGAACTCCATGTCAATCAGGGCCGCGCCGGCATGGTATGCAAGCGCATGGCCGTCTCCCGTGTATTCCCAGCTATTGCTGGAGATCCTGTAGGCCCGGCCGATGCCGCCCGTCGCGAGCACCACGGCTTTGGCGGGGAAGAGCAGAAACCGTCCGCGCTCGCGATCATAGCCGAACGCGCCCGCAATACGGCCGTCGTCCAGCAGCAAACTCAAGATCGTGCACTCCATGTGCACTTCCATGCCCTGATGAATCCCGTGGTCCTGCAGTGTCCGGATCATCTCCAGGCCCGTCCGGTCGCCGACATGGACCAAACGCGGATAGCGGTGTCCGCCGAAATTGCGCTGGAGAATGCGTTTGTCTGGCGTGCGATCGAAGACCGCTCCCCAAGCTTCGAGCTCGCGAATGCACTCCGGCGATTCTTTCGCGTGCAGTTCCGCCATGCGCCAGTTATTCAGATACTGGCCCCCTCGCATGGTGTCGGCGAAGTGCACTTTCCAGTTGTCTCGCTCGTCCACGTTACCCATCGCGGCTGCGATGCCGCCCTCAGCCATTACGGTGTGGGCTTTGCCCAGCAGAGACTTGGTCACAACCCCGACGCTCGCGCCCATCGAAGAGGCCTCGATGGCGGCTCGCAGCCCCGCGCCGCCCGCTCCGATCACCAGCACGTCATAGGAATGCGTCTGGTATTCGGGCATCAGAGAATTCTCCAGTCCTTCCAAACTCCCATCGAGCAGAGGCGGATATAGATATCGCAGAATGCCACGGAAAAGAGGCTCATCCAGGCCCAGCGCTTATGGCGCGCGTTCAGACAGCTTACGCATTCATAGGCGCGGAGGCGGAACGGAGAGAGCAGGTCGAAACGGCCGCCTACCAGGTGCCGGAGAGAGTGACACCCAAGCGTATAGCCGCCGAGCAGGACTACGTTGGCAGCCAGAATGAGCGTTCCCAGCCCGACCCCGAACGAAGTCCGACCGGTCACCGGGTTGGGGAACCAGAGCGCTTTCCAGACATCGAAGACGAGGCACGCCAGGAACAAGAGCGCCAGGTAGAAAAAATAGCGATGAATGTTTTGGAGAACCAGGGGAAACCACCGCTCGCCGCGGTATGCATTGCGAGGCTCGCCCACTGTACAGGAGGGCGGATCCGCCCAGAAAGCCCTGTAATAGGCGCCGCGGTAATAATAGCAGGTGAGGCGAAACAGCCCCGGTCCCCAAAGGATCAGCAGTGCGGGCGACCACGGCAGCCACGCCGGCCACCAGGAAAGCTTAGGACCGAACCAGCTGTGCGGAGAGTCGCCGAACAGCTCGGGCGAGTAGAAGGGCGATAGATACGGCCCCCAAGTGTAGTGTTCGCCCTGAAGAGCAGCCCAGGTCGTATACACCACGAAAGACGAAAGAAGAAGGAATACAGCCAGAGGCTCGACCCACCACCAGTCCTGCCTGACCGTGTCGCCGAAACGGCGTCTTTCCCAAGCCACGTAGACCACAGCGGTACCTCCTGCGCGTGATCGTGTATACGATATCAGAACCCGCGCGGCGCGGAGTGCTGCCGGCGCTCAGCTTGAATGCGGCGGCGGGCCGTGGTGCCGGTGCCAAAATTTTTCAAAGGTAAACAGAACAAAATGGCAGAACAACGTAGTGACCAACCAGGACAGCAGGAGAACCACATGATCCCGCGAAATCCGTTGCCAAAATGTGGAGTCCCAGAACATCTCAAACAACGGGTTGTAACCTGAGACGGTAGGCTGATCGGCAAACCACACTAAAGTACCAACCAGAGCCGCCAATACGAAACGGTTCACATATACTTCCTGTTTCCGGATGCGCACGGTAGTTCTATCGTACATCGCCTTCGGCGAACCGGATGTGCGGCGGTCAGATGCGCACGACCGGTATCGAGGCTGTGCCATAGATTCGCCCGGTTTTCACAGTGGCAACGGGGACCAGCTTACGCGTGCCCACGCGCGTGCCCCCCACGGAATCGATAAATTCAAAGCGCCCTTCCTCGAGCGAGAATACCGCCACATCGGCCGCGGCGCCTTCGCGCAGCGTGCCCAATCCTTTCGGAAATCCGAATGTTTGAGCGGCGTTGCTGGTGGCGCGCTCAATGACCTGCTCCAATGTCATCCCCAGATGCAGGAATTTCGACAGCGTCGTCGCCAGATCGAAAACCGGCCCGTTTACGTTGAACTGGTGAACATCGCTGGAGATCGTGCCGGGCAGCAATTCCTGCCGCAGCGCCTTCTCGGCTGTATCGAACGAGAAGCTGCCCGCTCCGTGGCCGACGTCCAGGTGCACTCCATCGCTCACCGCCTTGCGAACTTCTTTGAGTATTCTGCCGCGCTCGTCGAGTATCCCGCCCGGATCTCCGCGAAAACTATGCGTGATCACGTCTCCCTTTTTCATTAGCTCCAAGATCTTGGGAAGCGGTGAGCGAGTCCCTCCGATGTGCACCATCAGCGGCAGGCGCACGGCATCGGCTGCTTCCCGCGCAAGCTTCAGAGCTTCCAGGTCATGATCGCCGGCGATATTGCGTGTCAGCCGTACCTTTACACCGAGAATCACATCCCGATTCTGCTCGATGGTGCGGATGGCGAGTTTGGGATTCGCATAGCGCAAGTCCAGCAGTTCACCGTAGGGATTGTCATTGGATAAGGTGGATTGGCCGACGACCGAGATATTCAGCAGCGCGTAGACGCGAGTATCCACAACGTTGATCACGTATTTGCGCAATCCCGGAAAGGTGTGAGCGCCCGCGGAGCCTGCGTCTACGACGGTGGTGACGCCCTTGGCGACGCAATTCGGATCGGCCGGAATACCAAGGGGCGCTACACCGTCGTACACGTGAACGTGAATATCAATGAGCCCAGGCGTAACGATCTTCCCGCGCGCATCGAGCACGTGGCGGGCTTCGCTTTCGGGAATCTTCTCGGCCACTCGGGCGATTGCATGTCCGGAAATGGCTACATCGCGATCCGCCGAGATGCCCTGCGCCGGATCAATCACACGGCCGCCGCGAATGAGCAGATCGTAGCGGGCGGGCGCAGTCTGTGTCTGGGCGGCAAGAAGATCGGCGCGGACTGTGGACACGATGGACGAGCCCGCCGCGGTGCGTCTCAGAAACGTCCTCCGGCTCTGACGGTGCATGCCGCATATCCTCCCACAATTCAGGCGCACAAAGATATAATCACCAACACACGCCAGGAGAAAGTTATGCCAGGTTTTCGCCGCCTCGCGCTTTGTTTGTTGTTCACTGCCGGTTGCCTGTTACCGCAAGGTGGTGAGTCCACTGAGATTCTGGGCATCGTGGAAGACAGCTCCGGTTCCGTAATTCCCGGGGTCGAGGTTACGGCAACGCATGTGGCCACCGGTCAGACTCGCAAGACGACAACCGGCGAATCAGGCACGTACGTCTTTTCCTTCATGCAGCCGGGCCCCTACACGATTCGCGCCGATAAGAACGGCTTTCGGCCCGAGGTGCGGTCCGGCCTGGAGCTGCAACTGAATCAAAAGGCCAGAGTCAATTTTGTGCTACAGGTCGGCGCGGTAGCCGAGAGTATAGAGGTGAGCGCGGCCGGCGTGATCCTCAACACGGATGATGCGACGATCGGCAACGTGGTCGAGCAGAAACGCGTGGTCGATCTTCCGCTGAACGGCCGCAATTTCGCGAATCTTGCGGGCCTCATGCCCGGGGTGATCAAAGGAATTTCATCGAACACGAATCAGTACGGCCGCAACGACACGGCCGTGGCGGTAAGCGCCAACGGCATCCGCGAGAACCAGGGGCAGGTGCTTTACGACGGCGTGAGCACGGCCTGGAACATCAACAACGCCACGTTCTTTAAAGCTTCCATCGAGGCCATTCAGGAATTCAAGGTACACGCCGCGACGTACTCCGCGGAATACGGCCATAATGCCGGCGCGCAGGTGGAAGTGCTCACACGTCCCGGAACGAATAACCTGCACGGGGCGCTATTTGAATTCGTGCGTAACGACAATTTTGACGCTCGCAACTACTTCCGGCCGCGCCCGCTCGCCAAAGATGTCCTGCAAAGAAACCAGTTCGGGTTTGTCCTTTCCGGCCCCGTGTACCTTCCTAAGCTTTATAACGGCAGAGATAAGACGTTCTGGATGGTCAACTACGAGGGCCAGCGCGAGAAAGCCGAAGCTGCCCAGGTGGCCTCGGTTATTCCCGTACCGTTCCGCAGCGGTGACTTCTCCTCCCTTTCTACGCCGCTCAAGGATCCGCTGGGCGGCACCTTTCCGAATAACATCATCCCGCCGAGCAGGCTCGACCCGATTGCGCAGCGCTACCTCGCCTACCACGTCCTGCCGAATCAGAGCGGGCAGGCCAATCTCGCCGGCGTGGAATCGCAGATCAACAACATCAACCAGGTTTTTGTTCGCGGCGATCACAACTTCAGCGCCGCGGATCACCTGTTTTCCCGCGTAGCGCTGTTCAATTACGATTTCCCGACCATACCGCTCGATATCTACTCTCCCCTGAACAGCCGCATCACGGCACGCAACGCGGTGATCAGCGAGACTCACATCTTCAAGCCCACGATTCTGAACGAGGCCAAGCTGGGTTTCAACCGCAACTGGATTCTTCGCAAGGGGCTGCGCACGAACACCGATTTTGATCCCGAATCTATAGGACTGCGGGGCGTGCGAAGCATCGATCCGAACACGCTTCAGCCGCGCAAGCTGACGCCGCTTGAAACAGGGCTGGTTCCGATGCTCGTGACCGGGTACCTGACGATGGGCGACGGAGGCCTGATACCCGATTTCAACGTGAGCGAGACCTGGCAGATCGTAGACAATCTGACCGTCACTCACGGCGTGCATACATTCAAAATGGGGCTCGATTTCCGCAGGCTGCGGATGGACCGCTCAGGGTCTAATAACGCTCGGGGCCAGTTTCAGTTCAATGGACAGGTCACCGGGAACGCCGCTGCGGATTTCGTGCTCGGATATCCCTCGCTGTCGCAGACTCCGGACGGCATCCTGCCCATTCAATACCGCCAGCATACATATGCGTTCTACGTGCAGGATGAGTGGAAGGCGGGGCGCAATCTTACTCTCAACCTCGGCGCCCGCTTCGACTATGTCGGCACGGTGGACGAGAAATACGGGTTGCCGCGCACGTTGCGCCTCGACAGACCCGGCGGTTACCTCTACCCTGAAGATCCCAACAGCAAGCGCGTAGTCCGGTTCTATAACCCAACCGTGCGCATTTGGCCCAGGGTGGGGCTGGCTTATCGTCCGTCGGATAAGTGGGTACTGCGAGCCGGCGGCGGCGTGTATAACAACGTGAACCAGATGAACAATCTGACGGTGGTTGGCAATCCTTTGAAAGTATTTTCCGTCTCGATCATTGCCGATCCCGCCAACCCCAACGGATTGACCCTGCAGAATCCATATCCGATCAATCAGCAGGCGGCCAGAGCCCCATTGAACGTAGTTGCCGTCCCACCGGACCGCGTGGAAGCTTACAACGTGCAGTGGAGCGCATCGGTCGAGCGCCAGTTGTCTAACTCAACAGTGGTCGAAGCCGCGTACGTGGGCAGCCAAGCTTCCCACCTCGATAACAGCCGGAACCTGAACGACGCGCCTCCGGCCCCGGGCGCGGTTCAGCCGCGCCGGCCCTATCCCCTGTGGGGCGGAATCCGCTTTCTCGGCAGCGACGGCAAATCCTACTACCAGTCGCTCCAGCTTCGCGCTGAACGGCGTTTCTCCCGCGGATTTTCCATGCTCGCATCGTATACATGGGCGCACAACATCGACGTAGCCTATGGCACCAACGAGTCTCTTCCGTTTACTCCCGGAGGCGTGCAGAACGTCAACTGTTGGGCATGTGAACGCTCGAATTCCGGTTTTGACTACCGGCATCGATTCACTACCAGTTTTCTTTGGAACCTTCCGGCCGGAAAGAATTGGACCGGACTTCGCGCGTTTGTGCTCAAGAATTGGTCTTTCAATGGGGTTGTAACATACCAAAGCGGTTTTCCGTTTACCGTGACGCAGCAGGGAAACCGGCAGAACACGGGATCCGCGACACAGCGGCCCGACTATGTGCCGGGACAGAGCCCCACACTCTCCGACCCCGACCCGGCGCGCTGGTTCAATACCGACGCGTTCCGGTTTACAGATCTGAAATACGGAGAGGTGGGGCGTAACACTCTGCGCCAGCCGGGAATCAAAACCTGGGACGTCGGTCTGTTCAAGGAGTTTCCCACGAAAGAGACGCAGCGGTTTCAGTTCCGCTTCGAAGCCTTCAACCTGTTCAACACGCCTCAGTTTCGTGCTCCGAACTCACAACTCGGGGCGCCGGCATTCGGACAGATTACCGCTACGTGGCTGGACAACCGCCAGGTGCAACTGGCCTTGAAGTACTTATTCTGAAGCGCCGCTGAAACGATCCTTTTTCGGGAGGCGGGAATTTCTTGAACATATCTCCACGGCCTTTTTCAGCTTATCTTCATTCTTTCTGGCTTATCGGAAAGAGTGTCGCTGCCGGTTCCGCGCCACACGAGCTTAATCGACTGCGTTTGAAATGCTCCGACAAGCGTGAGAAATACGAGCGCCGCAGAACCTCTTCTCATGAAAGCTCCTCCATTCTCGCGAAGTTCAGAGCGCGTAAGTTGCCATCGGCAGTGGGTGTACTGTTTCCGTGAGTGGACTGGCGGCGTGCCGGTACCTAAAACCGCTTCAACCCGCGCAGCATCGAGAAAGTGTTGCCGCCTGCACGGAACTGGACCGAGTGCACGGGACTCCAATTGCGGTCGAGCGTCCCGATGTAGGTTGCGCTCTTGCGATCCGTTCCCATCAGGATCACGACATAGCCGCGGTCGTCATAAACGAGAGCGCGGTATTGCAGCTCCCCGGCATCAGGTTTCCAGCGGTCTCCGGAAGGGCTGCCCAGTTTGCGGACCACATCGTAATAGTCGTCGTGACCTGTCAGCTCCAGATACGACTGATCACGCACCGCATAACTGATTCGGGAGCGGAGCGGGCCTTCGCGATAGTAGTTCCAGACACCGAGATAGACCAGAACACCGACGGCCAGGGTGCCGCCAATCAGACGCAGGATCCGTGAATCCGTTGGCGATTCCAGGCGGATATTGATGACCGGCGCGGGTTCGATTCTCTCCGGCGCCGAGGGAGGCCGCGGCGCTCCCACCGCGATGGGCATTTCGATCACCCGCTTCTCGCAGGGCCAGACAGCGCCGGCCTTGTACTCAAGCTCTTTCAGCAGCCCGACAATAATCACCGGATCCTCTACGTGCGACATCTCTCCGATGAGCCGGCGGGGAATCCAAACGTCCAGGCCGGTTTTGGCGTTCGAAACCAGGATTTCAGACCAGGTCGCTTTCCGGAAGAGCCATTCGTTATGCTCGATATTGGCGATCGCCGGATAGAAAGAGAACGGCCGGCTGCCAAGGGCTTCGAATGGGGGCGGAGGGGGGGACATACGGTCGCGTTGTCTCTTTATCCTAGCGCAGGAGAGGATACAGCTTGGGTCAGCGCAGCACGACTTTAGCGAGGCCGGTATTATTGGCGGCATCCACGGCACGGAAAACGACCAGGTGCTCGCCAGGCGCCAGGTTCTCGAGATGCAACGTAAATCGCTCCTGGTGCGAATCGATCACGCCGTCAGCCGCTTGTACCGGAACCCAGGTCGCGGCATCCAAGGAATATTCGCAGCGCCGCAGTTGGGAAGCCTGGTCGGCGGCTGTAAACTCCAGGTCGACTGATGACCCTGACCGGCGCACGGCCCCCACGGTCAGAGATGGCGGCGTGTTGTCGATCAGGATTGGAGCGCTCTCCAGCTCGGTTTCACGCGCGGTCTCCGGCGGGTTAACCTCGCGGTCGGAAGCCGTAACTCGGAAATAATACTTACCGTCAGCCAGTACGTCGCCGTCAAAGTTCAGCGTGGTCTCGTGGAGATTGGCTTTGAGGAGCTTCCAACGGCTCTCGTCCTCGGCGCGAAAATATACCGCATAGACGAGGCGATCGCCATCCGGGTCCTCTGCCGCCCAGTTCACGGTCACCTGCTGGCTGGCGCCCCGTGAAATGGTCTGTGTCGGGGTGCCGCTGGCCACGGTTGCCGGGGCATCGCCCGTGTCGGTCACCGTGATGGAGTAAGCTGCTGCTGAGTTCTGCGCCGCGGGCTTGGCAGCGGCGGTCCCCAACTGTGCAGAGACGTTGATGTTCTTGAGCACCGGCGATGAGTTCTGAGGCAGATATGCCACCGAGACGTTACTCAGAATCGGCGTCGCGCCTCCGGGTCCGGAAAACTCGGCTTTCCACTGAATATAGCGCGCGTTGGGACTGCTGATCGCCGAGCCAGCTGCGTTGGTGAGCGGCTGCGACCAGTCGCTCCAAGTCCGGTCCGGCTTGGCGGAGTTACCGGAACGGGTTCGGAACCGTATGCCTGTTCCCGCCGCCGAATCGGCTCGCCAGCTCAGGGTTCCCCATCGCGCGGCTGTTCCCGCATCGTGCACCGGGGACTCATAAACACCGGAATTGCCCGGGCGTTCGCCCACCCGATAGATCCGGCCCATGTTTCCCGTGGCCGCAAGCACTGAGTTTTGCGAAAGCAGCAGACGCGTTGCTTCCGCTTCATTCGTCTGCAGAATCAGCGTAACTTGCCGGTCTCGCGAGAGTCCGTAAATGCGGCCATTATCATCCGTTGACAGCAGAATCTGGTTCTTCAGGACAAGCAGGTCGTACGCGTTTTCGTCTTTCGAGCTCCATAGCGTCTCGACAGTGTTGTCCGCGTTGATGCGGTACAGCGCCGATTTTTCCACCCCGCTCACATCCACTGCGGGCGTGAACTGCGTCGTCACCTGCGGTGTGTTACCGGGCGGAGTTTGCGGTTTAGGCGCCTCCGGCTGAGGCTTCACATCGGCTCCCGGTCCTGCCTGTGCCTCCACGGTTACAGAGGGTGTCGTCGAGGTAACGGAAATGGTGGCCTGGCTGGCCTGAGCAGCTTGCGTCGCGCTTTGAACGCGCTTGGCCACCGAGCCGCCGAGCGCCGCGGCGTAAATCGTGCCGTCCGGTGCAGGAACGATCGCGCGAATCTCCGGCAGGTTCGCATCATAGAGGACGAAGGCCTTGTCTTTAGCCGAGATACGATACAGAATTCCATTCGGCTCCGTACCCGCAAGCAGTCTGCCCTGAGCATCTATGGCCAACCCGGTGATATGTGACTGGCCGGTTTCATAATAAAGCTCTCCCTTGCCGGCAGACTCCACGCGAAACACCTTCCCCTGGTCCCCCGTGCCGACATACAACGCGCCATCCGGTCCGAACGCCATCGACCAGATGTATCGGGCGCCAGGCGCGAAGTACTCTGCTGCTTTACCGTTCTCGACGCGGTAGACCTTTCCGTCCGGCGACGTGCCGGCGTAGAGGGCGCCATGGCTATCGATGGCGAGCGCGAACACCTCAGGTTCGTCCGCCGCCCAGAACTCGGAAGCTTTACCCGTGCGATCGATTCGAAAGACCCGGCCGCGATGCCCTGTCGCGACGTAGAGCGTTCCATCCGGGGCCTGCACAACGCTCCACACGATCGGCTGATCCGACGAAAAAACGGTTTCCACTTTGGGTGCGAGCGTCAGCCGCCCATCGCGGCTCAAGGAGACGCCTTCGAAGCGGCCGCGTACAAAATCGGCGTACGTGTTCATTTCCCACGTCGCCGTGCCGGAGGCGTGAGCTGGCGGCAGAATGCCCGGCCACATGGCGAGGATCACGGCCGCGCACGGCGACATCCGTACGTTCCCGATCCGCCGCGCCGAAAGAGTTGTCATTCCTTCACTTCCACTTGAATCGTTTTCGAGCCGGTGATCATGACATCGCCCGCGCTGATTTCAAGCTCGCCGATTTTCGAGTTGCGCGTTTGCGAGATGCCACCCGTTGCGGCCTGTGCGCCGGAAAAAATCAGCGTCACCGAGGCGGGCGGGCTGGGAAAATCTTCGCCTTCTAACTGAAATGCCGGGTCTGCCCGCCACACGCGGACGTAAGCCTTCGTATTGGCCCGTAAATTATTGACCGTTGAAATCAGTTGCGAGACGGATTTGGGAGGCGTTCCGATCAACTGCCGGAACTCGGTCAGATTCGTCGTATTGCCGTCGGCGACGGTGAAATATAACGGTCCCGCGGGAGCGCCCGGCGGCACGGGATACTGTAGTTTGCGAACCACCTCAGTGCCGTTTTCGCCGACCAGCACGGTGGTCAACTCGACCGTATCGCCGGGCTTGACTTCCCGGCGGGCCACCGACACCTGGTCGATTTGAAGCTGCTTCTTTTCCGCGAACGATTCAATGTCAAGCGCGACCTTCTTCACCTGCAGACCGTCAAATCCGCCCTGGAGGACGTATGCCAGCGGCACTGCGGTCGAGAGCGACGCGATCATGGCCGATCCCGCATCGCCGGAGTACATGTTATTCAACTTGACCGGCGCCGGCGCGCCCTGAAACTCGATCTCACCTGTTACACGAAAGCTGGAAGCGCCGACGGATCGCTCCGTGGCGTCGATGGCCGAGAAGACCGCCATCTGCACCAGCAACGGAGACAGAAATCGGTCGTTTACGATCGCCATGCGGTAGCTCTCGAACTTGCGTCCGGCACGGGAGACCGAGATAGAAACCGGCGCCATTTCCGCGCGCTTGCCGAGCTCTCCCGCAATGGCCGTGTTGCGGTCCTGCGAGATGATGCCGAGCAGCTCGCGCGCGGCCGAAATCTTAAAAGAGGTTGTAAGCACCGGGAGCAGCGTCAGTACTTCAGAGCGGGCGAACGGCAAAGCCGTAGTGCCGACGGACAGAAATCGGTGCCCGAAGGCATAGATCATGTTGCCGTCAATGTACGTAACCGTTCCATCAGCGCTCATGTTGCAGTCGCCATTCATCAACTGCACGCTGATCATGGAACCGGGTTTGATTCGCGATGGGTCGCCCATCCGTGTACTCCCGGATCCTCCCCCCGCCATACCCTGCAACGGCTCCAGCCCCAGCTTGCGGAGTTGCGGCGCGAACTGCTCGATTGTGGCAGGCGTGAAGCCACCAAAGGAGACTGGCGTCGCGATGTCGACCATTTTGGCGCCGCCTGCAAGCGCTTCCTGACGTCCCCCGAATACTCCCGTCAGATCCTTGTCGAAAAGCGAAGCGCGGAGGCGCTTGGAGCTGTCCGGCGCCGGCTCGGCTCCCACGCGGAGCATCTCCCCGATCGGCCGGATTCCGGCGATCGGCTCCTTGGCGAACGGAAAGGCCATCGCTACCGCGCCGATGAGCTTTCCATCAATATACACGGGGCTGCCGCTCATGCCTTGCAGCACACCCGTGCTTGCAAGCGGACCGCCGGAAAGCCGCGCCAGAATCAGCGATTGTTTAGGACCTATGTTCTCGAGTACTCCGAGAATTTCGACTTGAAAATCATCGATCCGATCGCCGGAAAAAACCGTCTTGCCGACGCCGCGCATTCCTGGCTTGAGGTCCTTCACTTCCAGGAAAACGGTTTGTGCCGGCAGACAAGCCGCGAGCCAGAGCACGGAAACAAGGAGCAGGCGCGACATCTTTCTTCATTTTAGATCGGATTCGGCAGCGATCCGGTTTCGGATAACCTCTTTTCCCGCTCGCGTTTCAGGCGCGGTCGCCGTCATTGTGAACGGCACGACGTGCGCCTGTTTCACTCTTTTTGTAACGCTCGATTCGGGAGCCGTGCGGCCCCTTCAGCGTGCGGGAGAGCAAAATCTTCTGCTCCTCTTTAGACATCGGCTGGAAAGCCTTGCAGGCAAGTACGTTGTGCTCCAACTGATCCACGGTCTCAACGCCCGAAACCAGCGTGTCAATATCGTGGCTCCAGGTGAAGCGAAGGCACTCGTCGATAGATGCAATGCGGTTCTTGGTAATTTCGCCGATGGCATTGCTCTTCATGGCGAGCAGTCCCAGGCCCTTCTTTCGAATATTCGGCAGCACCGAGTTGATAAAGCTCAGGTAATGGGGGTCGATCAGGTTCACCGGATGTTGAACCGTCTCCCATCCATCGAATCCATCCAGCAGCCTCTGATGTACGGTTGGATCGTGATGGCCGGTGAAGCCGATGTGCCGCACCTTGCCTTCCTTTTTCGCCTTCACAAAAGCCTCTAGCGAGCCGCCCGGGCTGAAAATCTTATCCACTTCGGCGTGAGTGCTGACCTCATGGCATTGCCACAGATCCAGGTAATCAGTCTGCATGCGCTTGAGGCTCTCTTCCAACTGGCGCATGGCGCCGTCGCGATCGCGAAGCTGAGCCTTGGTCATCAGAAAGATCTTTTGGCGAAGACCGCCCTTCAGGGCCTTGCCGTAGGTCTCATCGCTCGCGCCATCATGATACTTATGCGCCGAATCGAAGAAGTTCACACCAAGGTCGATGGCACGGTGAATAATGCGGATGCCTTCTTCTTCACTGCGCACCCGCATGTGGTATCCGCCAACCGTGATTCGCGTGACACGGAGGCCGGTTTTGCCCAGCGTTGTCATCGGGATCGGCTTGTCGGCAAAGGCTCTCCAGTCGAGGCTCAGCGCGGCCGAAGAGGAAAGCTGCAAGAATTGTCGGCGCTTCATACGCGGATTATGATATCACCGCCGGAGGGCCTGGTTACAGGCCGGAAACGAACAACGCGCCCGGAAGCCCGGGCTACTCGCCGGCAGCCGGTCCCGAACCGTTCGATCCGGCGCTCCGGGGAATTTCCTTGCCCGCCGGATCGAGCTCGCGGTGCACAGCGTCCAGCACTCCGTTCACAAACTGGACGGATTCTTCGTTGGAGAACTTCCTCGCCAGCTCAATCGCTTCATCAATCACCACCGCGGCCGGCGTATCCGAATGCATCATTTCATAAACCGCCAGCCGCAGAATGTTCCGGTCCACGGCGGGCATTCGCTCGATACGCCAATGCTCGGCGTGTTGTGAGATCTGCCTGTCAATCTCGTCCACGTGCGCGACCGCTCCGTGCACCAACTGGTCGAGGAAAGTGTCTCGCTGCGGCGGAACGGCGCCTTCAGCGGAATACAGGGCGTCGAAATACGCTTGGATCGCCTCGCTGACGGGCTGCCGCCTGACATCCCACAGGAACAGGATCTGCAAGGCCCGTTGACGGGAGCGGCGTCGGGACGGCATCTACACGGAAGCCTGGCGCAATTGACGCATTAGATTCGCCATCTCGACCGCGGTCATGGCCGCGTCAAACCCTTTGTTGCCGCCTTTGGCGCCTGCGCGATCGATCGCCTGCTCGAGTGTGTTGCACGTGAGCACTCCGAAGGCAATCGGAAGACCGTTCTGAGCGGCAATCTGCCCGAGGCCCTTTGCGGCTTCGCCGGCAACATAGTCGAAGTGCGGAGTTTCCCCGCGGACCACGGTGCCGAGGCAAATGAGAGCGTCATGACGGCCCTGACGGGCAAGCTCCCCGGCAACAACGGGCAATTCCCAGGAGCCGGGCACCTTCACGACTTCGATGTCGTCCACGTTCGCGCCGCTGCGTGCCAGAGCGTCGAGCGCTCCCGCCAGCAGCCGGTCGGTTACGAAGCTGTTGAAGCGGCCGACAATGATCGCAAATTTCAGACCTGCCGCGGATAACTGGCCCTGGATTACGCGCGTCGGCATGCGATCATCTACCCGCGAACGCGGGCCGCCTCTTCTCCAGAAATGCCTGCATGCCTTCGCGCCTATCTTCGGTGGTCGATGCCAGTCCGAAAGCGGCGGCTTCGAACCGCAGCCCTTCGTCGAGACCGGAATCCAGCCCGACATCCACTGCCTGCATCACCAGCGAAAGGGCCAGCGGCGCGTTGTCCAGCATCTTCCGCAGCCGCTCGCGGCAGAAATTCAGCAGCTCCGCCTGCGGCACGACGAAGTTCACAAGACCGATGCGATGCGCCTCGGCTGCATCCACCGGCTCGCCGGAGAGGAGCAGTTCCAGAGCAAGCCCGCGGCCGATCAGCCGCGGCAGCCGCTGTGTTCCGCCGTAGCCCGGCAGAATTCCCAGCTTGACTTCCGGCTGCCCCAAACGCGCGTTCTCTGTCGCGATGCGCAAGGTGCAGGCCAGCGCCAGCTCCAGCCCGCCCCCCAATGCGTAGCCGTTGATCGCCGCTACCGAAGGCCTACCCAGCCGCTCGAGTTTTCGAAAAACCGCCTGGCCCCGCGCGGCATATGCCTGCGCTTCGAGAGGACTCAGCGTTGCCAGTTCGTTAATATCGGCTCCGGCAACGAATGCTTTATCACCTGCGCCCGTCAGAATCAGCGCGCGCACTTCCGGGTCGCTCTTCGCGCGCTCGAATACATCCTCCAACTCGCCGATCGTTTGCCGATCGAGCGCATTCAGCTTGCCGGGACGGTCAATTGTCAGTAACGCGATGCCATCGGCTTCCACAACAAACCGGATGTTGTTGTAGGACATATGGGATAATTGAGCGTAACCATCATCATACCGCATGGATCCGGAATTCATCCGCAATTTCTCCATCATTGCGCACATCGATCACGGCAAATCGACATTAGCCGACCGCCTGCTCGAAGTGACCGGCGCGCTGTCCGAGCGCGAAATGATGGAACAGGTTCTGGACTCCATGGATCTTGAGCGCGAGCGCGGCATCACCATTAAAGCTCACGCCGTCCGGCTCAATTACCGCGCCAGCGACGGTCAGTCTTATCAGTTAAATCTCATTGATACTCCGGGGCACGTGGATTTCTCATACGAAGTCTCCCGCAGCTTGCAAGCCTGCGAGGGCGCCCTGCTAGTGGTGGATGCTTCGCAAGGAGTGGAAGCGCAGACTCTCGCCAATACCTACCTTGCGCTGCACCACAACCTCGAAATTATTCCGGTGATCAACAAAATCGACCTGCCTGCGGCTGAGCCGGAACGTATCCGCGAGCAGATCGAGACCGTGATCGGCCTTGATGCAAGCCATGCCATCCTTGCGAGCGCCAAGCAGGGAGTCGGCGTGCCCGAGGTCCTGGAGGCAATTGTGCACCTGGTGCCCCCGCCCAAAGGTTCGCCCGAAGCGCCTCTCCGTGCCCTCATTTTCGACTCCTGGTTTGATCCGTATCGAGGTGTGATCATTCTGCTCCGTGTTGTGGAGGGCCGTTTGCGGGTAGGCCAGAAGATCCGGCTGTGGTCTAACGGGCAGGTCTATGAAGTGGAAGGGCTCGGGTTTCAATCGCCGAAGGCGGTTCCGTGCGACGAGCTTTCGGCCGGCGAGGTTGGTTTTCTGTTCGCCAACATCAAAACCGTTTCGGACGCCAAGATCGGAGATACGGTCACCGACGCCGAGAACCCAGCCTCCGAGCCTCTGCCCGGCTTTGAGGAGATCAAGCCCATGGTTTTCGCCGGGCTCTACCCGGTGGAATCGCACGAGCACGGCTTGCTGCGCGACGCCTTAGAGAAACTGCGCTTGAATGACAGCGCGTTCAGCTTTGAGCCGGAGCACTCGGTGGCCCTGGGATTCGGGTTTCGCTGCGGTTTTCTCGGCCTGCTGCATCTGGAAATTGTCCAGGAGCGTTTGGAGCGGGAGTTCAACATCGACCTGATCACCACGGCTCCGGGAGTGCGATACCGCATCACCACAAATTCAGGCGAAATTCTGGAAGTAGAGAACCCGACCAAATTCCCCGATCCTTCCGCAATCCGTCAGGTAGAAGAGCCCATTATTGACGCCACAATCATTACGCGTGACGAGTTCCTGGGCGGCATACTTAAGCTGCTTGAAGAAAAACGCGGTGTGCAGAAAAAATTTGAATACCTGGGCGGCAGCCGCGTTCTGCTCGAGTATGAGCTGCCTCTGAATGAGATCGTGCTGGATTTCTACGACCGGCTAAAGTCCGTGTCGCGCGGCTACGCTTCGCTCGATTATCATCTGGCCGGGCACCGCATCTCTCCCATGGTCAAGCTCGACGTGCTGGTGGCCGGCGAGCCCGTGGACGCCCTGTCAATCATTGTGCACAAGGATTTCGCCTACGAACGCGGCAAGGCGTTGATTGAGCGCATGCGCAAGCTGATTCCGCGGCAGATGTTCGAAGTCGCCCTCCAAGCCGCCATCGGCAACCGCATCGTCTCCCGGGAAACCATTCCAGCGATGCGAAAAAATGTTCTGGCCAAGTGCTACGGCGGAGATATTACCCGCAAGCGCAAGCTCCTGGAAAAACAAAAAGAAGGAAAAAAGCGCATGAAACGAGTGGGCCGCGTCGAAATTCCACAGGAGGCTTTTCTCGCTGTTCTGAAAGTTGGAAACGTCGAAGAAGAGTAAAATTCCTGAATCTCACCCGAAAATTTTCTTGCTCCGAACGTTAAATTATTTACAATAACCAGAGACCCGGGCAGGCTGGGAAAGGGGCCGTCGCGGGGCTGCCACGTTTCAGATATCAGATTTTGAAACTGTCGGCAAGTTGCGCGCCCGAGTGGCTGAGCTCGAGGCGATGCTGGCCAGTGCTCAGGCGGCGGAGGTCGAGCTTCGCCTCAGTCACGACCTGTTTGAATCCTTCATGAATCATTGCCCCGCAGTGGCCTACATGAAGGATGAAGACAACGAAGGCCGCTACGTATATTTCAATGCGCTTTGGGAGAAGGTGTTTCAGCGCCGGGCGGCCGACTGCATCGGCAAGGCCGACTACGAGCTCTGGAGCCCGGAAGAGGCGCGCCAGTTCCGCGAAAATGACGCCAAGGCGCTCGCAAGCGGCTCGGTATTGGAAGCCGTGGAAACGATCCATCACCCTGACGGGGACCACTACTGGATGGCTTTCAAGTTTCCGTTCTACGGCACTGCGGGCCGCCGCTTTCTCGCGGGTTTTTCCGTTGACGTTACGGAGCAGAGACGGCTGTCGGAGCGGCTGCGGCGCTCCGAGGAGATGGAGCGTATGGGCCTGCTTGCTGCCGGGCTGGCGCACGATTTCAACAATCTGCTCACCACGATCCTGGGAAATATCAGCCTCACCCTAAGCCAGAACGACCTGCCCGAGCGCGGGCGCACTCAGCTTCGCGAAGCGCTCGTCGCAAGCGAGCGGGCCGCGAATCTGGTCGCGCTCCTGCTGGCGTCTTCCGGAAAAGGCCGCTTTTTTGTCGAAACCCTGGACCTCACCGGAGTGCTGAGCGAGGTTTGCCGGACCGCCGAGTTTCCCGATTGGATCGGCCTCACGCTGGATCTGGCAGGCGGCATACCCAAGATCCGCGCCGACCGCGGTCAACTCGCGCTCACGGTGCGGAATCTTCTGGCGAATGCAGCCGAGGCGATCGGCTCCGGCCCGGGAAGCGTCCGGATCGGAACCGGGCTCGAGTCATTTGAAACCGGTTCGGAGTGCGCGTGCGGCGAGCCGCTCCCCGCCGGCCAGTACGTCTACGTGGAAGTAGAGGACTCAGGCGCCGGTATCCAAGCCGAAGATCAGAGAAAAATCTTTGATCCCTTCTTTTCTACGAAGTTCGCAGGGCGGGGCCTCGGACTTGCGGCGGTACACGGCGTGGTGCGCAGCCACGGCGGCGGTATTCACCTGCGGAGCGCGCCTGGCAAGGGGAGCATGTTCCGCGTCTATTTCCCGGTCTTTTCCGATCTGCCGCCGTAAATCTCGCCCGGAACCATCACCGGCCAATCGACTGACGTCGGTGTGCCGGCCCGCGGAAAACAGCGTTCAAGAACAGCAGGTTCATGCCGTCCAGATAGGCTCGATAGTTTGGATCGGCAGTGAAGCCGATCACCATGCCCCGATCCTGCGGTTGAATGATGATCAGGGGCTTGTAGGCAAGCTGTTTGCGGCTCTCTTCCCAGAGAAAACCGCCGGCGCGGATGCGGTCCGGCCCTTCGAAAAAGGCTGCATTGACTCCTTTGTCAAGCTTGATCGGGGTGAAGATCGCCCGGCCTTGCACCAGCGCCTGGACAGTTTCTCCGAGCCCTGCCGTCAGCCAGTGATCCGCCGTCAGGCGCGCCCGCAGCAAGGCTCCCGGCGTATTCTCCGGAAGTTCTTTATCCGCCTGGACCGCCCTTGCATAATCCTTCTCTGTAAGCAGCAGGGTGCCGCGCGCCCTGGTCTTTTCCTCTTTTTCTTCGTCTCGATTCTCGCCTTCCGGCGTTTTCTCCCGAACGGCGTTCTCCTGGGCGACAGCCAGCAATCCGACCTTCGGATTCGTCAATGAAGCTACGGCCTCGCCGATCGCGATCAGCGTGCCTCCTGCTTTGACCCAGTCCGACAGACGATCGATTGCCTCGTCGCCCAGTTCTTCGGCGTAGTCCCCTCCACCCGGCAGGATGACTACCTGGAAGCGGTTCAGACCCGGATCTGCCAATTGCGGCGTGCGAATGGCAGTAACAGGAAAGCCGTACTGCTGCTCCAACACAAAGCGCGCAGCGCCGGCCGATGCGGGAGAAGCAGGCGGGCCCCAGGCCAATGCAATTTTCGGCCGTCGAAGGGTGACGACGTGACGGCTCCCGAAGTTTACTCCCTCGTCTACCCAGCCGCTGTTCGCAGCATACAGGTCGGCCCCGGTATCATGAGCAAGCCGCGCCAGACGCTCGCGCAGGTCCGGCCGGTTCTCGTGAACGTTAAAGATCAGGCTGCCGCCTGGAAACGGCGCTCCGGCTAGAGAAAACGGTTTGTCCGTTGTGGAGATCACAAGGTCTTCGCGCAGCGCGGCCGCCAGCAGACGGCCTCCGGCTGCGGAACCCCACGGCGCCAGGTAGGCAACGGAAGCTGCGCCGCCGTGGATTGAGCCGGGCAGAATGGCATCCGGCGATACCGGCTTGAAGCTCCCCTCGACCGCAGCCGGACTGGCAACGGCCTCGACGTTGAACATCAGAGGCAGCGACCACGCTGTTACGTCATAGATCTCGCCCGCCAGCTTCCGGCGCCGGCGTTCCTCTTCCTGCTTGATAAATTTCGGATCGAGCGGTGTATCCGGATCGAGAAGAGTGCGAATCAGCCTTTTGGCGGGCTGAGCCAATGGCACGACATAAGTGCCCGCGGCATACTCGCGGCCCTGCGCGCGGAACGTGGCTTCTGCGCGCTCGACCTCGATACCCTGCCTTGCCAGAAGCGCCGCAAGTTTATCGGTTGCGGCCGCGTCGCGCCCCCTCGGCAGAATGTACGCACGCACCGGCTCATTCCGGCCTTCTTCAACCGCCGCTGCGCGATAGGAGTAAAACGATCGAAGAAAACGCTCGCGGTTTTGAGCGGCTGCTTCCGCAGTCGCCAGTACCGCCGCGAAGTGCCGCCGAACCATGTCGCGGTACAGCAGCAGCCGCCCGTCGGCGCGGCGGTACGCGAGCCCGCGCGCCGAACCCTGCTCGTACGTAGTCGCGATACTTCCGGAAAACAAAGGCCAGCTCGCTCCGTAACCGGGATAAAAATCATCGTAGACTTCGCGTGTGAAGTAGTCGAACCCGAATCGGTCGAACCATTTTGCGTTGTTGCGTCCCAAAATCTGAAGATTCGAGCGCAGATCGGCCGCCAGGTGCGGATTGTAGGGCTCGGCTTCGGGAGTGAAATAATACGTCGACTCAGGCGCCATCTCATGCAGATCCACGAAGACCACCGGGTGCCATTCCAGCAGAGCTTTCACCGCGCCTCGCGTTTCCGGTTGGGTGAACGCGAACCAGTCGCGGTTCAGATCAATGAGATAGTGGTTGCCCCGACCATCGGGCCAAGGCTCGTTGTGTTCGGCAGCGATCGGATCTTCGTCTGCTTCGCGCCCGCGCGCCTGCTTGAAACTCGCCAGAAAGCGCTCGCGTCCGTCTGGATTCTGCAACGGGTCGATCAGCACCAGGACGCTTTCGAGCACCCGGTTTACCAGCGGATCGTTGCGCGCGGCCAGCAGATGATACGCCGTAAGAAGAGCGGCATCGGAAGGAGAGACCTCGTTGCCGTGAATGCCATACGCAAACCAGACCGTAGCCGGCAGGCGCGCGATCAGTTTTTCGGCTTCCGCTTTTGGCGTGCGGCGTGGGTCCGCGAGCAGAGCCGTCTCCGTCCGAATATCTTGCAGCCGCCGCAGATTGGCTTCCGAGCCGATTGCCACATACACCAGCTTGCGGCCCTCCCAGCTCCGCGCGTATTCGAAGATTCTCAGCCGTCCGGATCGAGCAGCCAGCGCCTCCAGATATCGCAGGATATCCCCAGGGCTGGTAATCTGTTCGCCAGGATCGTATCCGAGGACTTCACGGAATGTGGGTATGCGAGCATCGTACTGGCAGCCCGGCCAGAACTCGAACGGAGTTCCTCCAGCCGCTGCGAACGCGACGAGCCCAGCGATGAACCACTTCCGGAGCATCAGGGCTTGAAAGCCTTCAACGCCGCCGCGTAAGCGTCATAGGTCGCCTGATCGAATAACACGAAGATCGCTTCCCGCACGGAGGTCCCGGGACGCTCCAGGTGCTGGGCGACTTCCCGGACCGCGATCTCCGCCGCCTCACTTACCGGATAACCATATGCTCCCGTGCTGATTGACGGAAAGCTGATGACTCGAACGTCGTGCTCATCAGCCAGTTCAAGGCACTTGCGGTAACATGCCGCCAGCAGCTCGGGTTCTCCATGTCCGCCGTCGCGATAGACCGGCCCGACTGCGTGAAACACATAGCGTGCGGGCAGCAGCCCGGCGCCGGTGACAACCGCGCTTCCGGTCGCGCAGCGGCCGATGCGGCCCCGGATCTCATCCAGCTCCTGCATAATAGAAGGCCCGCCGGCACGATGAATCGCGCCATCGACGCCGCCACCGCCGGCCAGCTTCGAATTCGCTGCGTTAACGATCGCGTCCGCGGCAATCTTTGTGATGTTCCCGACGACGAGCCGCAGAACATTGCCCGCCGGCGCCTTCCAGTCCATCCTTTACTCCGCTAAGACCAGCTCGCGGCGGCATCCGCGCAAATCCATCTCATACTCGATCGTGACTATGGGCGGGCGAGCATACTGCCACGTGATGCCATGAAACGATGCCGGTCCCATCCGGGGCAGAATCTCCCGGGCAAGGAGCGGGTGGATGTCGTGGACAGTGTAAACGTCCGTGGCGGTGACCCCTGACCAACCCACACCCAGGCCTTCCAGGCGCCCCTGCATCAGTCCTATCACATACCGGACTTTCTCCCGCAGCGCGTCAGGCGAAGTGTCGCCCCGCCGAACGACATCCTCCGGTTTCAGCGAGCCCTCCGGAAGCTCGCCCGCGCCGGCGACGACGAAGGTCCGCGCGGTCTGCTGAGACGCTACCGTGTAAGAAAACCCGTAAAGCACCGGCTCGGCCGGAGCGTTCACCACCGGAGCGACATTGGTGCGCGCTACCGGATTCAGGCCTCCTTCAAGCAGAATGTCCCAACTCTTCAGAACTTGCACGTAGCCCGTGTTGAAATCCGAAAATCCCTGAAAGGAGAAGGCATGCGGGATCCGCAGCTCGATGCCGCACAGCGCTTGTTTGGGCCGCTCCAGAGCTTTGAGCCGGCCCTCGATCAGCTTGAATCCTTCGCCAAGCGGACGAGCCGGATTGAGCCGCGCATGCTCGATCTCGTAACCCGAGGCGGCCACAACGCCGGCCGAATACGGACTGATGCCTCGGAGGAATGAATAGTTGCCTTTACGATTTTCAATCAGCACCCGCAGGAATCCTCCACGGCGCTCCCTGCCAGTGGCGGCTCAGAACGCATTCTCCATCGTAACCTACCGCACCGTTCGCGCTACTCTTAGTAGTGACCGACATGACCCGAAGACAGGTTCTCGCTGCCGGCATCTCGAGTACCGTGCTCCACGCAAGAAATCGGATCGACCGCTCGCGAATCAGCGCCATCACTGACGAGATCGGCAACACGCCGGAGGAGTCGATTGCTTTCGCCAAGCATTACGGGCTCGAATGGGTGGAACTTCGCTCGGTGCCCGGCGCCCGCCGCAAGGAGTATGCGGCGCTTTCGGAACCGGAGTTGAAGGCGCTCGCGGCGACTCTGGCGGCCAACGGCCTGCGAGTCTCGTTCATGAATACCAGTCTTCTGAAATATCCCTGGCCCGGCACAGATCCGGTGACGCGCCGGGCGGAAGCGGCGGAGGACCGGGCGAAGCGTGTGGAAGCGGGCGCCGTACGCTTCGGCCGCCGGCTGGAAGAGCTGAAACAAACACTCCGCGCCGCTCAGATCGTGGGGGCGGACAAGGTGCGTGTGTTCACCGGGTCGCGCGTCCAAGATCCGCGTGCCCTCTATCCACGCGTCGCAGAAGTCATCGGGGAGATGGCGTTTGTAGCTGAGAAAGAAAAGATTTATCTGCTGGTGGAGAATGAAGGCTCGTGCAATGTAGCCACCTCGGCCGAATTGGCGGAGCTCCTGGCCCTGCTGCCTTCGCGATGGGTGGGTATTAACTGGGATCCCCAGAATTCCCTCCCCTTTCATGAAGCGCCTCACCCGGACGGGTACCGGCTGCTCCCTAAGAAGCGTATCCTGAATGTACAGATCAAGGGAAAGGGCATTATGGAGGGGCCGGAACGCCTTAACTGGCAAGCGATCATGCAGGCGCTTGAGCACGACGGCTATAAAGGAAGATTCGGTCTCGAAACGCATATTTTTGACGGCACGCTGATTGCAGCAGCCAATACATCGATGCAGGAGATTCTTCGCATCGTCGGCCGTTTGTAGTTGCATATGCGGAAACAGCTCCTTATTCCGTTCGGCATCGGCGTTGCGGTGGTGATCATTGCAGTTGTGGCTGTGCTTTTTATGCAGCGCGGAGCGCACGTGGAGCTGCGGGGATCCGTGTTGAAGGTGCGAACAGCACCGATGGACGAGCACAGCTCGGTTGTGGTAGTGGATTTCCGATTCGTCAATCCGTCGGATTACCCGTTCATTGTGCGCAAAGTGGATATCCTGGTGAAAGGTCCCGATGGTACCGAGTACGAAGGATCGACTATCTCGGAAGTGGACGCCAAGCGGCTGTTCCAGTATTATCCGCTGCTTGGTCAAAAATTTAATGACTCATTGCTGATGCGTGATAAAGTCGGGCCGCGGCGGTCGGAGGATCGGATGATTGCGGCGCGGTTTGAGGTCCCCGTAGCCACGCTCGACAACCGCAAGCAGTTGAGAGTACGAATCGAGGATGTAGATGGACCGGTCTCGGAGTTGGTGCAGTAAGCTGCTGGTCGGTCTGCTCGCAGTCTCTCCGGCTGTTGCCGTAACAGTGCCGGCCGGAACGGAGCTCGAGCTGCGGTTAAACAGTAAGGTCGCGAGCAATGCCTCAAAGCCGAATGATGCCGTGGAGGCGATCGTAATCGCGCCCTTGGCCGTTAATGGTGAGTTCGTGGTGCCCGCCGGAAGTACTTTGCGGGGTACGGTACGCGATGCCAAGCCCTGCCCGGGCGCAGAAGAGCACGCCATACTCGATCTTAATTTTTCCGAACTTAAGATCGCGGGGAAATCCGTGAAGGTCGCGACTCAAATCAGCGAAATCGAGAACGCTCGCGAAAGCGTAGACGAAAAAGGCCGAATTATAGGTATCCTGACATCGCAAACCATCTCTGGCCGCATGGATTCCGGAATCGGCCGTGTGATCGAAAAACATGGCGGCTTGGGTGATTTCTTGCAGATTGCCAAAGGCGCCGTGATCAAAGCTTCGGAAGGCGATATCGTCTACGGGCCGGGCGTGGAGTTCCGGGCGAAGCTTACCAAACCGGTCGACCTTGCGGCCGCCGGTCCGGGTCCTGCCGCAAACCTGCGCCCGGTCGCGAACCAGGGTGAATTGGAAAATGTCGCCGTCAAGCAGCCGTTTCAAACTGTCGCCCAAAATCCGCCCAAGCCTTCCGACATTACCAACCTGATGTTTGTCGGGAGCGAAGAGGCGCTGTCGAATGCGTTTCAAAAAGCCGGCTGGAGTACGGCGGCTGCACTCAGCGCGAGTTCAAAGCTCGAGACCTTCCGCGCAATCGCCGAGCTGCGCGGGTATAAGGAGGCGCCAGTCTCGATCCTGATGCTCGATAACCGGCCTCCGGATCTCGTATTTCAAAAGCAGAACAACACGTTTGCGCAGCGGCATCATCTGCGAATCTGGAAACGCCCTGATACATTCGCAGGCAAGCCGGTATGGGTCTGCGCCGCCACCCACGACATTGGAATCGACTTTTCCGAGCAGAATCGCACCTTCATTCACAAGATCGATTCCCAGATCGACCGCGAACGTGCCAAGGTCGTGAATGATCTGCTGCTGACCAATCTCGTCGAGTCATTGGCGCTTGTAGATCGTCCCGCAGTCCCGCATCACAGCCAGAATGCCACAGGCGATAACCTCGACACTGACGGCAAGATCGCCGTCCTGATCTTGCAGTAGAGCCGCCGCGATCCTGACGAAACCGTACTTACCGTTTCGCCTTTTTTCACCGAATTGTCATTGATGTGTAACGTCCGCCCTTTACTTTGGGCGTATGCGAAAATCAGCGATCTTGTGGATGCCGCTCGGTCTGTTGTTCACTCTGGGCATCGAAGCTCAGACCGATATAGCGCGCATCGTCGGCAATATCACGGACATGAACGGGGCCGTGATTCCAGGCGCCAAAGTAGTCGTACGCAATGAAAGGACAGGAGCCGAGCGAACAGCCAGCTCCAACGAGAGCGGCAATTATGTAGTAACGAATCTTCTACCAGCCAGCTATACCGTAATCGCCAGCGGCCAGGGTCTTGGTCCGGCCGAGTACACAAATATCATTTTGGGCGTCGGACAGGAGCGTACGGTAAATGTCATTTTGCACCCGGCCACCTTACAGCAGGAAGTCACGGTATCGGGTGGAGAGATGGTGGTGATCGATACCAGCTCCGCCCGCATCGGCGCGAATATTAGCGAGCGTGAAGTCGCCACGCTGCCGTTAAATGGACGGCAGATCTCGCAGCTTTACCTTCTGGCCCCCGGAGCGGTCAACAACGGCTCCGGCACGTTCGACAATTTGAGGTTTAGCGGGCGCTCGAATCAGGAAAATATCATCCGCTATGACGGCATCGAGGGCACCTCGATCATCGATTCGTCTCCAGGCAACCTGAACGGCGAGGTCAGCTCATCGTTTCGTCTTCAATCTAGCCTGGAAAATGTGCAGGAGTTCCGCGTGGACTCGAGCAACTACCCCGCCGAGTACGGCACGGGGACGGGCGGGCAGGTCAGCATTATTACCAAATCCGGGTCAAACGCATTCCACGGCTCGCTGTTCGAGTATCTTCGGAACGACAAGCTCGACGCGCGCAATTTCTTCGACGGTGCGCGCAAATCCATGCTTCGCTTGAATCAGTTCGGCGGATCTGTGGGCGGCCCAATCGTGAAGGACAAGCTGTTCTTCTTCGGCAGCTATGAAGGTCTGCGGCAGCATGCGGGGTTGAATTTCCGGGAGACGGTACCGAGCGCCTCGGCAAGATCACGCGCGGTCCCGGCGATCCAGCCGCTGCTTGCCGCGTTCCCGGCAGGATTGTCGCCCACTCTCGATCCGAATTTTGATCTGGCTACGCTCAACACCGTTGCTACGGTCAACGAGAACGCAGGCGGCTTCCGTTTGGATTACAAGATTAACGACAAGTATTCGCTCTATGCGCGATATTTCCGCGATCAGGGCGAGTCCTACCAGCCCCTCGGAGTGACCGGAAATGCTCTTCGCATCACGGCCGTACCGCAGAATGCCATTCTGAACTTTCAGCAGATCCTGTCTCCTGCCGTAATCAATGAGACGAAGGTCGGGTTAAATGCCAACAAGACGCGAGGCACCGGTGTAGCTCCGATCGTCCCAGGCGTGGACCTTTCGGCGATCTCCGTCAATATTTCCGGTTTGGTTGCGCTTCCCGGAATTGCGGGACAGACAGGCAGCGCTGGTGTTGCGACGCCGGGCGGACTCGTTCGCGCCAACAGCGCCACGAACGGCCGGGGGCAACCTTATACCAACTACTCCGTTTCATTTATCGACAACCTGAGCTTGATCCGAGGCAATCACACCGCGAAGTTCGGCGTGGAAGTTCGGCCTATTCGTATGTATACCGATCGGCTGGGCGGCACTACCTATACGTTCTCGAATATCAATGATTTTCTGGCCAACCGGCCGCAGCAGATCCAGTTTCTCGGCGACGTGAGCGCCCCCAGCCCCTTCAACGGCGGCGCCACAGGGATCCGCGAAGCGGTTCAGACCTACTATGTCGGATATGCTCAGGACGAATGGAAGATCCGCCCCAACTTCACGATGAACTACGGGCTGCGGTACGAATACTACAGCGTGCTTCACGAAGCCCGCAACCTGGACGTGATATTCCGGGATGGGCAGATTCTGCCGCCGAACACGCCGTTCTACAAAAGCTCGAAAAAGAACTTCGCTCCTCGCCTGGCGTTTACATGGGCGCCTTCGAAGCTCAATAACCGAACCGTGCTGCGCTTCGGCGCGGGTTACTATTTCGGCCCTGGCCAGACGGAAGACCAGATCCAGCCGATCGAAAGCGACCGGGTGAGCACCACGCTGCCCGCCGGCTCAACCTATCCGATCGACCCGGCCGCAATTATCGCCGGGTACGACATCAACAGCCCGACGCTGCGATTCCAGCCGCGAGCTTATCTTTCCGGCTACGCGCTGCCGGAACGAATCCTCTCTTACACAGCCTCGGTGCAGCAGCAGCTGCCCGGCAATGCTCTTCTGACTGTTGCGTACGTAGGCAGCCAGGGCCGCAACCTGTTTCTGCGGAGTATCACGAACAAGATCGTCGGCGTGAGCACAAATCCGGTTACCGGAGCGGCAGTAATTACGCGCGAATACGGTGATCGCTTCGCTGAGATCGATGTGAAAACCAGCGGCGGCAGCGATCACTACGATTCGTTGCAAACAACGCTGAACCGCCGCTTCAGCCGCGGCTTCACTCTGGGTTCCCAATGGACCTGGGGCCATAGCATCGGCAACACCAACGGTTCAAACGAGGCCCGCACGGCAGCCAATCCGTATAACTTCGCGGCCGATCGCGGTAATAACAACTTTGACGTGCGGCACAGCTTCAACGTGAGTGCGCTCTATGAGCTGCCTTTCGGGAAGGGCCGGCCGTGGCTGAACAATGCCGGCGGCTTGACGCAGGCCGTCCTCGGCGGCTGGCAGCTTGGAGGTATTTTGAACGCGCGCACGGGCATCCCGATTGAAGTTCTCCTCACCCGTAACGATGTGGTCTATCGAGACAATCGGACTGGAGCGATTGTCAATAATCCGATCGTGGTCGACGGATCTCCCGTCACTACTGCAACTATCAACACGCCGGGAGGAGGCGCTTCGCGCAGCATCCGCCGACCGGACCTGGTGCCCGGAGTCAACCCGTATCTTCGCAACGGCACTCAATATCTGAACCCCGCGGCATTTGCGATGCCCGCTCCGGGAACATTCGGTAACCTGGCTCGCAACGCTCTCACGGGACCAGGTCTCGCCCAGCTTGATTTCACGGTCAGTAAACGGTTCGCGATTACGGAAGCGAAGAACTTCGAGTTTCGCGCGGAGTTTTACAACATCCTCAATCGTGCCAACTTTGCCAGCCCGCCTTCGACGCTGGCCAATGCGCTCGGTACCGGGACGAATCAGATCCAACCGGGACAGGCGTTCACAGCGGCATCCGCCGGAGGAGGATTCGGCATACTCAGCTCTACGGTGTCTCGGGACGTGGGCATCGGAACAAATCGCCAGATCCAGTTTTCCTTGCGATTTAATTTCTAAGCGGGCTACTCTCGAAGGGGCGGCTTCCGCCGTCCCCTTCATCATGTTTGTGTTTGAAGCGCCCCTGGCCAAGCTGCTGGAAACGCGTGTACACGTCGTGATGATACGCCTTCCTCCGCTGAGCGGCCGCCGAATCCGGATCGAGGTCAGCCGGCAGCTTAGCGATGGACTGCGCGAGGTTCACGCGGGCTCGTTCGTCCGTGAGCGCCGCATCGCATTCGACCGCGATCTTTTGTATAAGCGGCGTGAGTTCGCGCGCATCTTTGTGCACGAACTGTTTCACTTCGTGTGGGTGCGGCTCGGCAACCCTGATCGCCGCTCCTATGAAAGGATGGTCCTTAACGAAATCGAGCAACGCGCGCGCGGAGAACTGGGATGGTCGGCGGAATGGCGGAAGCAGGCTCTCTCGCGGCGGCACTGGAAAATGCGGCATCGCCGCTGGCGCGAATACGTTTGTGAAAGCTTCTGCGATTCGGCGGCCTGGATGTTCGCCGGCCTCGCGCGGCACCCCGAATTCACACTCGCGGGCCGCTATCGCGAGCGGCGGCGCAGGTGGTTTCAGCGGTGGGCAGGTTCTTCTCAAATCTCGATATAATCGATTTGGAATAACAAGGAGTTGACGTGTCCCGGATGAGCAAGATCGCCGCAGCGGGTTTAGGCCTTGGGCTGCTCATGTGCGGCTGTTCTACTTCCTCGTCGCAGCCTACGAGGATGGTCTTGAAAGCGGCCAACCAGCGCCGCACCGCTCCGGACTTCATGCTCAAAGACGCCGATGGTAAGACTGTGCGCCTTTCCGATTATCGCGGTAAGGTGGTCCTGCTGGATTTCTGGGCGACCTGGTGTGGACCGTGCAAAATCGAGATTCCGTGGTTCATGGAGTTCGAGCGGCAGCACAAGGATAAGGGCTTTGCCGTGATCGGCGTCTCGATGGATGAAGAAGGATGGGATGCCGTTAAGCCGTTCGTCAACCGGCTGGGCGTAAACTACCGCATTGTGGTGGGCGATGATGGTACTGCCGAGCAGTTTGGTGGAATCGAGGCGCTGCCTACGACGTTCCTGCTCGACCGGGATGGTAAAATCGCCGCCGTCCACGTTGGCCTCGTAAGCAAGAGTGATTTCGAACATGGCATCCGCGAACTTCTCGAAACTCGGGCGACTAGCGCCGCTGTTGGCCGCCGCGCTGGCCTGCCTGCCTTCTTTGCACGCGCAAGGTAGCGGCGCGATTCTTTCCGTCGCTCCGCCCCCGAAAATTAAGGCGAAGCGTGCGTCCACCGTCGAGACCAAGCTGGCCGTCAGCTTGCAGCCTGGTTTTCATGTCAACAGCAACACTCCAAGTGAGGAATATCTCATTCCCCTGCGCTTGAGCTGGACCCCTGGGTCGCTCGTACCCGAAAAGACGGGGTATCCAAAGGCACGAATGGAAAAGTACACCTTCTCGCAGAAGCCGCTCTCCGTGTATACCGGAAACTTCGAGCTGGTTACGAGCTTTAAAGTTCCGCCCACCGCGCCTCAAGGTCCCGGTACTCTTGTTGGAAAGCTTCGGTATCAGGCCTGCAACGATAAAGCCTGCTTCCCGCCGAAGACCGTGGAGGTTCGCCTTCCTTACGAAATCGAGTAACCTGCCGAGCCGGCTCGCTCGAGCCCTCCGATGATGCTCGTAGCTTGCTGACTCCCATTCTCATCTTCTCCGCCACTTACCTGGTCCTGGCGCTGGGGCGCTTACCGGGTTTTCGAGTGGACCGCACAGGCGCCGCCATCATCGGGGCCAGCCTGATGATCGCTTTCAACGTGCTGACCGTCGGTGAGGCTTCTGCCGCGATCGATTTCGACACGATCATTTTGCTGTTCGGCATGATGATTGTTGTCGCCAACCTGCGCGTTTCGGGTTTCTTCGCGGTCATCAGCGCATGGGTGGTCGAGCACGCGCATCGGCCCCTGGTGCTGCTTTCGGCCATTGTCTTTGTTTCCGGAATCTTTTCCGCGTTTTTCGTCAATGACACCATGTGCCTGGTGCTCACCCCGCTCGTGCTCGATGTTACGCGCGGTTTGCGGCGCAATCCAGTGCCCTATCTGCTTGCCGTCGCCATGGCGGCCAATGCCGGCAGCGTCGCCACCATCACCGGGAATCCTCAGAACATGATGATCGGCAGCTTTTCCAATATCGGTTATCGCGCGTTTGCCGGAGCCATGGCGCCCGTTGCCTTCGCCGCGCTGCTCGGCACCATCGTGGTAATTGCGGTGATTTATCGCAATGAGTTCCGATCGAGCCAGCCGGTGACCCCGGCGCATCGCAGGATTCGTGTGAACCGCGCCCTACTGTATAAGGCGGTGGCGGCGGCAATCGGTATGATTCTTCTGTTCTTTGCCGGCTGGCCCGTGCCTAAGGTCGCTCTCGTCGCCGGGGCATTGTTGCTGATCACCCGCCGCGTGAAACCGGAGCGGATCTACCGCGAAATCGACTGGTCGCTTTTGGTTCTTTTCGTGGGGCTCTTCATCGTAGTTGCCGGTTTGGAAAAAACGCCGGTCTCGCAGGAGCTGCTGAATTTGGCGCGGCGCCTCCACCTGGAACATACCACGATGCTGAGCGCCGCATCCGCGGTTTTATCGAATCTGGTGAGCAACGTCCCGGCTGTGCTTGTTTTCAAACCGATCATTCCGAAGCTCGCGGACCCCAATCGCGCATGGCTGACTCTGGCTATGTCTTCGACTCTTGCCGGAAATCTGACGCTGCTCGGCTCGGTTGCCAACCTGATTGTGGTCCAGCGCGCCCGCCGCGACGTCGAGATCACGTTCTGGGAGTACGCCAAGGCCGGCGCACCGCTCACGATAATCACTATCGCGCTTGGCGTCTGGTTGCTGTGACTCAGTCCACCAGGCCCTTGCGGACGGCGAAGCGGACCAGTTCGTTCACGCTGTGCAGATTCAGCTTTTCCATAATTCGCCCGCGATGCGCGTCCACAGTGTAGATGCTAAGGTTCAGAACGCCGGCGATCTCTTTGTTCGTCTTGCCTTCGGCGATCATCTGGAGAACTTCGCGCTCGCGCGTGCTCAGCAGGTCGATCGAGTCGGTGACGTGCCGCCGATAATCGTTCAGCACCGCGTCGGAGACCCCAGGGCTGAGATAGCCTTCGCCGCGAGCCACCGCGCGAACCGCAGTCAAAAGATCATTCGCCGGAGCGTCTTTGAGCAGATAGCCGCGAGCGCCGGCGCGCAGGATTTCGCGAACATAGACCGAGTCCTTGTGCATGCTAAGCGCCAGCACGCGCGTGCGGGGCGTCGAACCGGCCAGGCGGCGCGTGGCTTCGATGCCATTCAGCTCCGGCATGGCAACATCCATAACGACAACGTCCGGTTCCAGGCGCTCGGCCAGCTCGACTGCTTCGCGGCCGTTCCCCGCTTCGCCAACAATTTCCATATCCGGATGCGCGCCCAGAATCATCTTGAAGCCATGCCGCACGACCGTGTGATCGTCAGCCAACAAAATGCGGATCTTGTCTTTCATGCTTTGCACCCTCGGCCGGCACCCGGACTTCGATCGTCACACCGGCGCCCGGCTTCGACCGTACACTGAGATCTCCTCCCGCGCTCCGTGCCCGCGCCCGCATTCCGATCAGCCCTAATCCCTGCTGCCGTGAATCGTCTCCGTCAAGGCCGCGCCCGTTATCGCAAATCCATAGCTCCACCTGCCCGTCGCGCTCGCTCAGCCGCACCGAAACCTTAGTCGATCGCGAGTGCCGGGCCACGTTTGTAAGCGCCTCCTGCGCGATGCGGAACAGATGCGTCTCGGTTTCATCTGCCAGCCGGCGGCTCAGTCCGGACTCAAATTCCACCTCGATGCCCGTGCGGTTATGAAACCCGTCGCAAAGCCATCGAAGACCGGCTGCGAGTCCGAAATCGTCAAGAATAGTCGGCCGTAGTAGCTGCGAGAGCTGCCGGACATTGGAGATGGCATCGTCGACCAGGCGAAAGCAATCGTCCAACTTTTGCCGGTTGATCGCACCGCTGTTATCGAGCGCCGCCAGGTTGGCTTTAACCGCCGTCAAGGACTGTCCAAGCTCGTCATGCAGCTCATGCGAGAACCGACGTGCCGTAGTCTCCTGGCTTTCGAGCAGGTGCCAGGAAACGCGGCTCAATTCGCCGGCCTGCCATTCCATCTGCCGGAACAACTGCGTAGTCATACGCACCGTGAGAGCGGTGAAGAGAAGCGCGAGTAGAAAGCATGCACCCAAGAGCAGGAGTGTCTCCTGGACCAGGCGCTCGGACCGGCTGTTGATCTGGTCCTGCGCAGCGATCGCCTTGTGGTAGCTACTTTCAATCAGCCGGGCAATTACGGATATGAATTGCTCGTGCAGCCGGAACAGATCGCGTGACGCGAAGGTCTCGGGATCCTCGGCGGTCAGCAACCGCCGTGCCTCCGCGGAAAAGGCATCCGAAGCCTCATTCAAATGCTGCCAAAGCCGTTTCTGAGGCGTCTCCAGGCCCGACGCAACGATTCTGTCGATGTTCTCGTCCGTCTGAGCAAGCTGAGCCAGAATGCTCTCCGCGTCCACCGAGTCCGGGTCGCGCGCCAACACCGAGAAGACTTCGCCCAGGCTCGCCTGCTGCCGTCGTACTTCGTCGAGCAGCCGGCTGGTTACGAGCTGCTCTTTCACCAGATCCGCGGCGTTCTGTCGGATTGAGTGAATGTTCCGCAGGCCGATGAATCCGGCGGTCAGCAGGAGGAGAATTACCAGGCCGAAACCGGCAACGAGCACTCGAACGATGTTTTTCTGCGTGACCGGCGCAGGCATGTCAACAGTACGCCTCGATTTCAGTATGCCTGTCCTGCTACCGATTCGGTATCCCGTCGAGCGGCTAACCTATACCCCTTTTTGGCGTAAAAATTAGCCTTCGCAAGCTATCCTCGCCCGCAGGCGTCCAGCCGCATGATGGAATTGAGCGGGACTGAAAGAGCCCGCCAGGAGAGATCAAATGAAGAAAAGCTTACTCGCGATCGCGCTGGCTGCGGCCATGACGCCTTTTACCTTTGCGGCTCAGACCAACAGCGCGCCCTCGAGCAATAACACCACCAAGACGACAACGAAGAAGCATTCCAAAAAGAGCGGCAAGCACAAGAAAGCCGCCGAAAAGCCTGCCGCTCAGAAGTAAGCGGCTTGGCCGGTAACGGGACAGCGATGCTTGCCCGTTACCGGCTTTTCATGCGATCAGCCCACCTCAGAAAGCGCAACAAAGCGTTCCGCTCTCGCCATACAAACCGTAGAAAAGTCCGAAAATCGATTTTGTCGGCGTGCATTCCCGAATAGGTTTCGATGCGCCAGCGCAGGTAGGGGCTTCGCCACGGGCAGAGCCGATAGCCTTTGGTGAGCCGTAAACAGGTGCGCAGCACAGAGCTGCTACGAACCGCTGTTGTTCTTGGAGATGGCGGGAGCGCCCTCAGCAGTCGCGTAATAACCCGTCCGGGTGCGGACTGTCGGCCGGTTCGGGCCGTTGGCGACGACTCGAATCTGCCGGAAACTGCCGTCCAGAACCTGGTTGGAAGGCGTGTAGGTGATCGTGTATTGATTCCGGATGTCACGCGCCACCTGGTGCGCGATTTCATCTACCTCCGAGGCCTCTTTTGGAAAGTAAGACTGTCCTCCGGTGGCTTCCGCCAATGCGGAAATGGCGCGCTTGGCTCGCTTCGCTTCGCGGTGCTCTTCTTCGCTCAGTAAACCTACGGCGTAAATCAGCACTTCGCTCTGCTGCGCGGTTTTCACAAGATTTTCGAGGCTGATGAGGCTGCTGTTGTCGTTTCCGTCGGTGACAACCACCAGCACTTTCTTGTCGCGCTTGGCCTTTTCCTTCAAGTGGTCGATCGACATGCGAATCGCGTCGCGCATAGCCGTTCCGCCGCGCGAATCAATGCGAGCCAAACCTTCTTCCAGATCTTTAATGTTGTTCGTGAAATCCTTATCCAGGAACGCCTCGTCATTAAAGTTAACTATGAAGACCTCGTCCTGCCGGTTGGAATCTTTTACCAGCGTAAGCGCCGCGGCCTCCACTTTTGCGCGCTTGTCGCGCATGCTGCCGCTATTATCGATGATCAGTCCCAGCGAGACCGGCACATCTTCGCGCTTAAACGTCTTGATCTGTTGCGGTACATCGTTCTCGTAGACTTTGAACGCGCTCTCGGGAAGGTTCGTAACCAAGTGCCCGTTTTTGTCTACGACGGTCGCATGCAGAACTACCAGGCGGGTATCCGTCCGAAACACTGCACCCTGATCTCCAGTTTGCGGAGCAGCTTTCGGCGCCGGCGTCTGAGCGCTCAGCAATCCGGCGATCACCGCCAGCGCCGCCAGAGCGCAGTCCTTATTGGGTCGGAGCATAGTATCCCATTCTCCAGAAAGCGCGAAGCGGAGGCAATCCTCGCGGCTGCACCAGTTTTACCTGTACACGGCGGTACTTTCCGTCGTGGTCCTGGTTTTCTGGAGTATAGCCCAAAATGTACTGGTTCCGAAGTTCAATGCCAATCTTCGCCGCCACATCCGGCAGTTCGTTCAGGTTGTCGACCGGAAACTGCCGTCCTCCGGTCTGCTCTGCGATGTCGGTCAGAAGCCCGGGGCCGGCCATCTCTTCCGCCGTGCGCCCCCGCGAGCCCATAGGCTCGTATATTCCGATCGCATAGATTTGGACGTCAGCCTCACGCACCAGGTTCTTAATTTCTCCTTCTGTGTACCGGCTGTTGTTATCACCACCGTCCGAGATCACCAGCAGCGCCTTACGGGGGTTCTTGGCCCGCTTCATCTGATGCAAAGCCAGGTAGATTGAATCCAGCAGCGCTGTCTTACCTTTTGACTGCGTAAAAGTCAGGCGATTCTGAATCTCCTCCAGGTTGCGCGTGAAGGGCTGCACGAGTTCGGCCCGATCATTGAATTGAACCAGAAAAAACTCATCTTCGGGATTAGCTGTTCGAAAGAACTGCGCCACGGCCTGGCGGGATTTTTCCAGCTTGCTCCCCATGCTGCCGCTGGCGTCGAAGACTACTCCCACTGATAGGGGGGCATCTTCGCTCGAGAACTGAGTGACCTTCTGCTCCTTCTTGTCCTCGAACAACCGGAAATTGTCTTTGTCGAGACCGGTCACAAACCGGTTCAAGGGATCCGTTACGGTAACTGGAATCAGGACCAGGGTGGTATCGACGCGTATGTTGCCTCGCGGCGTCGCCTGCTCCTGTTTGGCCGACTTCGTACGTGGTTCGATGGAAACTTTTGGCTGTTCGGTGACTCTGTCTGCGGCCGGCGCGGCGGAAACCAGCAGCAGGGAGAGGGCGCTGAACAAAAGCCCGGTGTGGGATCCCGCGTGCCTCACAACATCCCCGCCTTTCTTTTCAAAGTCTATCACAGCGGTTTTATGGTATGATCGCCTGTGCCTCGTAAAATCCTGGGCGTTATCCCTGCCCGGTTCGCTTCTTCCCGTTTTCCTGGTAAGGCGCTTGCGTTGATCGCTTCCAAGAGCATGCTGCAGCATGTGTATGAACGTGCTGTGATGGCTCGCTTACTTACGAGCACGATCATTGCCACCGATGATGAAAGGATTTACGCCGAAGCGCGGCGTATCGGCGCACCCGTCCGGATGACCCGTGCCGATCATCTTTCCGGAACCGATCGCGTGGCTGAGGTTGCCGCCACCGAGAATGCAGAGCTGGTGGTCAACATCCAGGGTGATGAACCTCTAATTGATCCGGCCGCCATCGATTCCGCGATCCTGCCGCTCATCGACGCTCCCTCGATCAATATCGGGACACTCAAGAAGCGCATCGAGAATCCTCGTGAGGTCGATGATCCCAACGTCGTCAAAGTTGTAACGGACCGCGCGGGTAACGCGCTCTACTTCTCGCGCTCGACCATTCCTTATATTCGAGGCTCACTCGATGGCGGGCCGCTCGCCTCGCCTCCGGGACCACACTATAAACACATCGGCTTGTACGTGTATCGCCGCGATTTTCTACTCCGCTATTCGGACCTGCCGGTCGGACCGCTCGAACGGGCCGAACGGCTGGAGCAACTCCGGGCGCTCGAGAACGGCCATGCCATCCGCGTGGTCGAAACCGATTACGAATCGTTAGGCGTGGACACTCCCGACGATTTGGAAAGGGTGTCCAGATTGTTTGAGACCATCATGGGCAGCATTCGATCTAGCAGCACGGAATCCAATGGCTAAATACGTTTTTGTTACCGGCGGCGTGGTTTCATCATTGGGAAAAGGAATCGCCGCCGCATCGATCGGTTGCTTACTGGAAAGCCGGGGTCTGCGTGTAACGCTGCAAAAGTTCGACCCTTACCTCAATGTCGATCCGGGCACCATGAGTCCGTTCCAGCACGGTGAGGTTTTCGTCACAGATGACGGCGCTGAGACAGATCTCGACCTGGGCCATTACGAGCGATTCACTCACGCCAAGCTGACCCAGAGCCACAACCTCACCTCAGGCCGCATCTATGAGCAGATCATCTCGCGGGAGCGCCGCGGAGATTACCTCGGAAAAACGGTACAGGTCATTCCTCATGTAACAAATGAGATTAAATCCGCTATCCGCAAGATATCCAATGAAGTTGATGTGGTGATTGTCGAAATCGGCGGCACTGTGGGCGATATTGAATCGCTGCCGTTTCTTGAGGCCATCCGCCAGATGCGCCATGAGCTCGGCAAGGACAACTGTATTTTTGTCCACGTCACGCTGGTCCCGTGGATCGCAGCCGCCCAGGAGCTCAAGACGAAGCCGACACAGCACAGCGTCAAAGAGCTGCGCGCGATCGGTATTCAGCCCGATATCCTGCTCTGCCGTTCCGAGCGTTTTATCCCGCAGGAGATGAAAGAGAAGATCGCGCTGTTCTGCGATGTGGATGTGAGCTCGGTTGTAACAGCGCGCGACGTAAGCTCGGTCTACGAAGTGCCGCTGGTCTTCGCCGGCGAGGGAGTCGACGAGGATATCCTCCGCCTGCTAAAGATTGAAGCCGGGCCGCGCGATCTCAGCCGATGGAGCGGCATGCTCCATCGCATGCAGAATCCGCTTGATGAGGTCTCCATCGGTCTGGTGGGTAAGTATGTCGAATATGAAGACTCGTATAAGAGCCTGAAAGAGGCGCTGCTGCACGGCTGCCTGGCGCATCAGCTCCGGCTGGATGTGCACTGGATCGAAGCAGAGGGTGTGACAGGCCTGGATTGGGAGCGCCAGCTCGAGGGTTATGATGGCATCCTTGTTCCGGGCGGGTTCGGCAAGCGCGGTATCGATGGCATGTTGAACACGATTCGGTTCGCGCGCGAACGCCAGGTGCCATACTTCGGCATCTGCCTCGGCATGCAGACCATGGTGATTGAGCTGGCTCGCAACGTGTGCGGCTTGAGCGATGCCGATTCCACCGAATTCAATCCTGCCACTCCGCATCGCGTGATTTTCAAATTGCGGGAACTGAAGGGCATCGATGAGTTGGGAGGTACGATGCGGCTGGGCGCCTGGCCCTGCCGCCTTGCCGAGGGTAGCCTGGCGCACCAGGCATACGGAATGCGCGAGATCAGCGAGCGCCACCGGCACCGCTACGAATTCAACCGCGAATACGAGGAGCGTTTGCGGGCCGGTGGGTTGAAGATTACGGGCGAGACTCCGGACCAGACCTACGTGGAAATCTGCGAGATCGGGGACCACCCCTGGTTCCTGGGCTGCCAGTTCCATCCGGAGTTCAAGTCCAAGCCGCTCGAGCCGCATCC
>Ga0070741_10002767_pt1 | contig 45776 bp, 26 predicted proteins | sample Coa_R1_4_FD_66440 | JGI IMG/M metagenome (GOLD analysis project Ga0070741, IMG submission 66440) | Surface soil microbial communities from Centralia Pennsylvania, which are recovering from an underground coalmine fire - Coalmine... | ecosystem: Environmental > Terrestrial > Soil > Unclassified ... | reverse complement strand
GGCCGAGGGCGGCGTCCTCCCTGCGCCCCGCGACTTCGTGCGCGGCGTACGCGATGCGACGTCCGAGCTCGGCGTCCCGCTGATCGTGGACGAGATCCAGACCGGCTGTGGCCGGACCGGGACATGGTTCGCCTTCGAGCAGCACGACATCGTTCCGGACGTGATCCTCGCGTCCAAGGCTCTCGGCGGAATCGGTATGCCGATTGCAGTCATCTTCTACGACAAGCGCCTCGACACGTGGGCGCCGGGCGCGCACACCGGGACGTTCCGCGGCTACCAGCCCGCGCTGGCGGCCGGCGTTGCGGCGGTCAAGATCATCCAGCGCGACCACATCCTCGAGCACGTCCGAGGGCAGAGCTCCTATGCGGTGACCCGGCTGCGCGAGCTCGAGTCCCGGCACGAGAGCGTCGGGGACGTGCGCGGCCTCGGGCTGATGCTCGGGCTCGAGATCGTCGACCCGGATACGGGCGAGCCCGATGCCGAGCTCGCACTGGCGATCCAGCGCGGAGCGCTCGAACGCGGGCTGATCCTCGAGCTCGGCGGGCGTTACGACTGTGTCGTTCGGCTCCTTCCGCCGCTCAACGTATCGCGAGAGACGATGGACCAGGCGCTCGGGATCCTCGACGAAGCTCTCGCTTCAGTGAGCCGGGCTCGGGTGCCGCAGCTCGCGGCCGTCCAGTAAGCGGGTAAGCCGCTTCGTCAGCGGGGGAGACGCACGGACCGGCTTAGAGTCGCAGCGCCGCCGGTCGCGTTCGAGAGCGAGACGGTGAGGCGATACGTCCCCTTCCGTAGCCGGCTGGGCAGGACGAGCGTCAGCGTCGCGGCGCCGGCCGGCACGGTGACGCGGCGCGAGTAGGCGGCCTTGCCCGCGAGGGTGAGCGTCGCCTTGCCGGCGGCCGCAAGCGACGCGCTCAGCTTCACGACGATCTTCCGCGGAGGGCCGCTCTTGACCTTGACCGAGACGAGCTTCGCGGAGAGCTGAGTTTGGGACTTCGCGGCGCCGTGGAGCGACGCGAAGAACGAGCCGATTTCGGTCGCGCCGTCGAAGTGTGCGCTGCCGTTGACGAGCGGCCAGCTATGGCCGCCGCCGTTGACGCTCGCGAGCTGCACGACCGCTCCCGACTGGCACGGCCCCCACGTCGTGAGAGTCGTGGTGCTCGACAGCGCCTTTGTCGACGCAGTCGAGGGGCAGGAGTCGAAGCCTCTCCACATGGTCATGACGTCGCTGACCGACGGGAAGCCGTCGCCGCCGTTGTACGGCGATGCGGGGTCGGCGGTGCCATTGGTGGCGAACAACGAGACCGGCCTGCTCGGGCGGCAGCTCGGGTTCTCGACGACCGACTCGACCGGCGCGATGCCGGCCACCTTGTCGGAGAGCACGCATGCCGCGCGGTAGGAGAGGGTTCCCGACGCCGACATTCCGGTCATGAACACGCGATTGGGATCGATGTTCTGGCTCGCCACGACCTGGTCGATGACGTTTCCGATGTCGATCATGTCGGGATACGGGTGTGCCGGGTCTTCGCCGCTCGCGTGGACGACGTCGTTGTAGCTCTTCAGGACCTGCGCCCAGACGACCACGAAGCCGAACCGGTCGGCGGCCGGGTTCATGTTCATCTGCGCCTGCGCAGCAGGCACGCTTCCGTAGACCGGCACGACGACGAGGGGAACGGGGGCCGAGCTCGAGAGACTCGCCGGCCGGTACACGGTGTACGGCCACGCGGGGGTGGCAGATCGTGCGCCGAGTGCGGGCGTAACGCCGGCGACGACGAGGAGCGCGAGAAAGGCGCCGAAAACGAGCGTTCGGCTGGGACGAAGCCGGGACACTGCCGCCCACGATAGCGGCGTTCTCCTGCGACCGCGCCTCGGCTCAGGCGATGTCGGCCATTCCGGTTTCGAGCCGCTTGAACAGCGTGTATGCGACCACGAGGAGGAGGACGCTCGTGCCGGCACCGAGCCCGAGCGGCACCCAGTCGGGTTGCTGCCCGTGCAGGACGGTTCGGCGTAGCCCGTCGATGACGGGTGCGAGCGGATTCAGAGCCGAGTACACGAGGACGAACGTCCGCGACTTGGCGATGGCGTTCAGTCCGTACGCGACAGGCGTTGCGTACAGGGCGACTTGAAGCAGAAGCGGCAGCGCGTGACGCAGGTCGCGCAGGTATACGAGGATGGCCGACACCGCCAGCGCGACCGCGATCGTGAACACGAGCTCCACCAGGAGCAGGAGCGGCGCGTACAGCAACTGGATGTGCGGCTTGTATCCCTCGACGGCGAAGATGATGACGAGCACGCCCACCGAAAGCAGTGCGTCCACGGCTGCCACCGCCATCGCCGCGAGCGGAAACGTCTCCCGCGGGCAATACATCTTGTTCAGCAGCGGCATGTTCGAGACGAGGCTCATTCCGCCGCCGTTCACCGCGTTGCTGAAGAACGTCCACGGAACTAGGCCGACGTAGGCGAACAGCGCATACGGAACTCCCCCCGAGTCCACCTTCGCGAACTTCGTGAAGACGAACGTGAACACGAACATGAGCATCAGCGGTGTGAGAATCGCCCACGCCCAACCGAGAAACGCCTGCTTGTATCGCGCGCGAAGATCGCGCTCGGCCAACGTGAGTGTGAGCACGCGATATTCGACGAGCTCACGGAGCGAGGCGGCAAGCTTGATGCGACGCCTGAACATGATCTCGCGCGGAGGCTCCGCTCGAGGCGGGCGCGGATGCTGTGCGCCGTCGTGGATCTGCACCGGCGCGACGACGTTCGCTGCGAGCTCTTCGACCATCGTCGTCAGCCCCAGGTCGCCACCGGCGGCTTGCCGATGAAGCGCATGTAATGCGTGAGCGGCTTATACCCCATCCGTCCCCAGACGCCGGCGCCCGAGGGTGAGCTCTGGCAGACCGAGCCGCGGATGCCGAAGTCCTCATAGGCGACCTGCAGGCTCGCCGCGTAACACAGCTCGGCCAGGCCACGACGTCGCGCCCACGGTGCGGTCGCGCCGTTGCCACCGACTGCGATGCCGTGGCTCAGGAGAGCCATGCACCCCGACGCGGGTTTGCCGTCGAGATACGCGACGAAGGCGATGACGTTCGGATCTCCCATGCTGTCCGGATGGAAGAAGATCTCCGACGCGAGCTCGGTGCCCATGCCCTCCATCCCCCATCCCGCCGCGACGACGTCGACATAGTCGCGGCGCACCTCGGGATCGTTGGTACGGCGAAGCACGACGGTGTCCGGAACGTCCTTGAGGGGAGGAGGCGGGCCTTCGAGGTAGAGCTCCGGGAGCCCGTCCGGCTCGACGAGCTCCATCCCGTTCGACCGGCAGAGTGCGTCGAGGTCGTCCTCGCTCTCGCGCACCCAGAAGACGAAGCTGCGACGAAGAGGCGCGAAGAACGTCTGGGCGCGATCGAGTGCTTCCTGCGCGCTCAGCCTGCGATCGAGGCGAATGGCTCCGTTCCGGAACGGGTTCGGCTGAGCGTGCGCACCGGCGAAGAGGACGAGGCCGTCCTGCTCGTGGATCCCCGCGCCCGTTCCGTACCGCGCAAGCTGTCTGAAGAAGTCCGCCAGCGTGAGGTCGGCGAAGCGAAGCAGCTCTTCCCGGTCGCGCCAGACCGGCTTCCAGGATGCGGAGACGCCGCGGGCGACGGCGGTGTCACTCGTCATGTCCGACTCCGGTTCGTCGTGGTATGCGCGGCGGCGACGCACGGAGCCAACGCGGCCGGACATTGAGCTCGAGGATCGTTCGATCCGGGTTGCCAACCAGCTGCTCGAGCGTCGTCGCGAGCTCGGCCGCGAGGCCGTCGACCGTCGAGTCGTCGAAGAGATCGAGGTCGTACTCGATATAGCCGCCGATCGTCTCGGGCTCGAAGCGAAGCTCGAGCGCAAGATCGAAACGGGAGAAGCCGATGTCGATCGAGAGCGGCTCGACATCGAGGCCCTTCAGCTCGAGCGGCATGCGTTCTTCTGCCTGCGCACGGAAGTTCACCTGGAACACGGGGTTGTACCGCGGATCGCGCGTTACGTGCAGCTCCTCGACCACGCGCTCGAACGGAAGCTCCTGATGCGCATACGCGCCGATCGCCGTCTCTCTCGCCCGGGCGAGCACCTCGCGAAACGAGGGGTTCCCGTGGAGACGGATTCGCATCGCGACGGTGTTGCTGAAGAAGCCGATGAGAGACTGCAGCTCGACCTGACCACGATTCGCGATCGGCGTGCCGACGACGACATCGTCTTGTCCCGAGATGCGATAGAGCAGGACGGCGAAGGCAGCGAGCAGCACCATGTAGGGAGTCGCGCTCTCCGCGCGGCCCAGCGCGACGATCGCAGGCATCAGGCTGCCCGGAAGCGAAACCGGGTGATGCCGGCCCTCGTGCCGCTGGGGAAGTCGACGTGGCCCATCGGTGGGCAGCCGAAGAATCGGAGGCGCATCGCCGAGCGCGGTCCGCCAGTAGTCGACGAGCTCCGTCATCCGGAGCCCCGCCAGGTGCTCTCGCTGCCAGACCGCGAAGTCGGAGTATTGGATCGGGAGCTCGGGGAGAGCGGGCTCCTCCTCGGTGGCGAACGCCGAGTAGGCCGAGCTGAGCTCGCTCAGGAAGATCCGATCCGAGAATGCATCGAAGGCGATGTGATGCAGGCGCACGAGGAAGACGTGCTCCTCCGGAGCGAGCCGGAACAACGTCGCCCGCAGCATGACGTCGGTCGTCAGATCGAACGGCTCGCGCGAGAGCCGCCGCATCTGCCGTTCGAGCTCTTCGGCCCGACCGGCCGCCGGATTCGTCGAGAGGTCGACGACCGGAAGCGAGATCGACCACGACGCCAGCGGCTGCTGTCTCGGCTCCCGCTCTTCGAGGACGTACACAGTCCGCAGCACCTCGTGGCGTTCGACGATCAACGCCAGTGCGCGCTCGAGTGCCGCGGCGTCGAGGCGTCCCCGCAGCCGGTAGGCGCGCGCGCCGTTGTGCGTGAAGCCCCCCGGCTCCCACTGCTCGAGGAACCAGATCCGCTGCTGCGCGAACGACAGCGGTACCGGGCCGCCGTTCGCGACCCGAGGTATCGCGTTGACGCTGTCCTGCGACAGTCGCCGGCGCATCGAGGCGGCCAGGGCGGCACGTTCCTCCGGCGACATGGCCGCGAGGCGCTCGGAGAGGACCGGACTTGAGCGAGCGTCAACCACCCGAATCCGATGTTAGTGACGGTGCAGTGAACGGCCAACGGGCCATCCGAGCAGCGTTCCCGACCCGGCTAGCCCATCGGCTAGGCGTCGCAGAGGGGCGCGACATACCGGCCGATCGTCGCGTTGGCCGGTCGCGGCACGGCGGCCTAGCATGAAGCGTGGCCGTACGCATGGACGCCGCCCTCGAGGATTACATCGAGCGCTTCCGCTCTCCGGGCGCGACGCCGCCTCCGCTCCCCCCCATCGTCCTCGGTCCCCGCGCGAGGCTGCGGGCGTCCGTGCGCGACGCCTTTCCCCGGCCGGTCTACGAGGTCGCCGTCGGCCGCGGGTACGGCGGGCTGCGGAAAGCCGCCCGCCGGAATCCGGGCCGCGGGCGACTCCTCCCCGACTTCCTCCTCATCGGGGGCGCCAAGTGCGGAACGACGAGCCTCTACGACTGGCTGAGCACTCATCCGAAGATCCTTCCTGCGTCGGAGAAGGAGGTTCACTTCTTCGACTACAACTTCTTTCGCGGCGAGGACTGGTACAGGTCGCACTTCGCCCGCTCCGGCGATGCGATCGGTTGCATCACCGGGGAGGGCAGCGTCTCCTATCTCTCCCATCGCTGGGCGCCGGCACGTGCGGCCCGGGTCGTGCCCCACGCGAAGCTGATCCTCGTCCTGCGCAACCCGGTCGACCGCGCGTACTCGCAGTACCAGATGTCGCGCTGGGAAGGGCTCGAGACGTGCGAGTCGTTCGAGGAGGCGATCGCGTGGGAGGACGAGCGCCTCCGGCCGGAGCTCGACCGCATCGAGCGTGACCCGCGGTATAACAGCCTCGAGTTCGGCGTTTGGTCGTATCTCGCCCGCGGCCGGTATGCAGAGCACCTCGAACGGTGGCTGGAACACTTCCCGCGCCGGCAGTTCTTGTTCCTCCGGGCCGAGGACATGTTCGCCGACGCGTACGCCACGCTCGAACGCATCGCGGAGTTCCTCGGGGTGCCGCCGCACCGGCCGGAGCAGCTGTCCCACCTGCTCGACGGCGGCAAGTACGCCCCGATGCTGGAGGAGACCCGTGAACGGTTGACGGCGTACTTCAGGCCCCACAACGAGCGACTGCAGGAGCTGACCGAGATCGACTTCGGCTGGGACGGCTCCTCCGCCGGCGCGTAGCGCGCCGCCGCTTCGTCAGCTCTCGCCGTCGGTCTCCGCGAGAAGCAGTTCGAGCTCGCCCGACTCCGCCAAGAGCACGCCCGTGACCTGTTCCGCGAGGCCGGCGAGCGTCGGGTGCTCGAAGACCGTCGGCAGGAACAGCTCCACACCCAGCGTGTCGCGGAGTCGTGCAACCATCTTGACCGCGAGGAGCGAATGTCCGCCGAGCTCGAAGAAGTCGTCGTCCGAGCCGACGCGGTCGACCTCGAGCAGATCGCTCCAGATGGAGGCGAGCGCCTCCTCCGTCGGCGTCCGCGGCGCGATGTAGCGGCTCGCGAGATCGGAGCGGTCGGAGCCGGGTCGCGGCAGCGCCTTCGTGTCGAGCTTTCCGTTCGCGGTGAGCGGCACCGCGTCGAGGGTCACGAACGCGGACGGCACGGCATACGCGGGAACGGATACCGCGAGGTGGCGGCGAAGGTCAGCGATCGCGGGCTCGGCACCGTCGTCGGCGACGATGTATGCGACGAGCCGTTTGTCGCCGGCGCCGTCCTCCTGGATGACGACGACCGACTGACGCACGTCGGGGTGCGCGTCGAGCGCTGCCTCGATCTCGCCGAGCTCGATGCGGTAGCCGTGCAGCTTGATCTGGTTGTCGAGCCGGCCGAGGAACTCGAGGGTCCCGTCGGCGCGAAAGCGCATCTTGTCGCCCGTTCGATACAGCCGCTCGCCGTCGCCCGCGAATGGATCTTCGAAGAACTTCTCGGCGGTGAGCTCCGGACGCCCGCGATACCCGCGCGCCACTCCGGCCCCGCCGATGAGGAGCTCACCCGCGACGCCGATCGGCACCGGCTGAAGATGCTCGTCCACGACGTAGAAGCGCGTGTTCGCGATCGGGCCGCCGATCGCCGGCGAGCCGTTGCCGCGGCCGAGCTGCAGAATGGACGACCACACCGTCGTCTCCGTCGGGCCGTACATGTGCCACAGCGACGCGCCTCTCTCCACGAGCTCGTTCGCGAGGCCCCTCGGCAATGCCTCGCCACCGCAGACGATCTTCAGGTCGGGCTTCCCCTCCCAGCCGGCATCGACGAGCATGCGCCACGTCGTCGGCGTCGCCTGCATGAACGTCGCGCCGCTCTCGCCGAGCAGTGCAGCCAACCGGCCGGGGTCCTGCGTGTGTTCCTTCGGCGCAATAACGAGCTTCGCTCCGCGGACGAGAGGGAGGTAGAGATCCGGGACCGAGAGGTCGAATGCCGGCGTCGTCACGTTCACCACCACGTCGCTCGCCCCCACGCCCGGACGCTCCGCCATCGCCGTCAGAAGATTGACGACCGAGCGATGCCGGATCTCGACGCCCTTCGGGTGTCCAGTCGATCCAGACGTATAGATGACGTAGGCGAGCGCCTCCGAATCGGCCGGTGCGCTCGGCTCGAACGGATTCTCGTCGGCGATCTCCGGCCAGTCGCGGTCGATGCAGACGAGCCTGCCGGACTGCGTCGCGAGCTCCTCGAGGAGGCTCTCCTGCGTGACGATGACCGGGGCTTGCGCGTCGGCGAGCATGAAGGCCCGCCGTTCTGCCGGGTACGTCGGGTCGATCGGCACGTACGCCGCACCGGTCTTCAGGATCGCCAGCAGTGCCACCATCGTCTCGGGCACACGCTCGAGGCAAACGCCGACGAGCGTCCCCGCGCCGACTCCCAAACCGTGTAGATGCTGCGCGAGCCGTCCAGCGCGGTCATCGAGCTGTGCATAGGTGTACGCCCGGTCCGTTCCCTCGACCGCGACTCGGTCTGGCGTGCGCGCCGCCTGGGCCGCGACGAGCTCGTGCAGGCAGCGGGGCTCGACGGCGCGGTCCGTTCTGTTCCACTCCACGACGAGCTGCTGTCGTTCGCCGTCGCTGAGGATCGGAACGGCGTCGATCGATCTCGCCGGGTCCGCGGCGATGCCGGCGAGGAGCGCCTCGTAGTGGCCCATCAAGCGGCCCACGGTGCCTTCCTCGAAGAGATCGGTCGAATACTCGACGACGATGGCGATGCCGCCGTCGGCGCGCTCGTGCGTTCCCATGGCGAGGTCGAACCTCGACCACGGCCATGCACGCAACGGCATCTGCTCGAGCGCGACTCCTCCGAGCGCGAGGGGCGGCGCCGCGACGTCGTGCGCGAGCAGAACCTGGAACACCGGCGTGTGGCTCGGGTCGCGCCGCGGGTTCAACGCCTCGACGAGCTGCTCGAACGGAAGCTCCTGATACGCATACGCCTCGATGGTCGCCGCGCGCACGCGGTCGAGCAGCTCGACGAACGAGATTCCGTCCTCCACGGCCGTGCGTAGTGCGAGCGTGTTCGAGAAGTAGCCGATCAGCGGCAACGTCTCCTCATCGTGGCGGCCGGTGATCGGCGAGCCCACCACGATGTCCTCGGCACCGGTGTACCGGTGGAGCAACGCGTAGAAGCCGGCCAGCAGGACGGTGAAGAGCGAGACGTTGCGCTCGCGGGCAAGCCCGCGCAGCCGCGTGACCAGCTCGATCGGGAGGGCGCCGCGCGCCTCCGCGCCCGCATAGGTCTTCGCCGGCGGCCGGGGGCGGTCGGACGGAAGATCGAGACGGTCCGGCGCGCCGTCGAGTCGGCTACGCCAGTACGCCACGAGCTCGTCGAGCATCGGCCCGCGAAAGCGTTCGCGCTGCCAAGCCGCGAAGTCGGAGTAGCGGATCGGCAGGTCAGGGAGGTCGATCGGCAGGTCAGGGAGGTCGGGAGTGCCGCCCGCGAGAGCGGCCTCGTATGAGGCCGCGAGCTCGCCGAGCAGGATCCCCGCCGAGCCGTGGTCCGAGACGAGGTGGTGGCCGACGAGGAGTAGCCGGTCGTGATCCGCGAGACGCAGCAGCGCTGCCCGAAGCATTGCGTCGCGCTCGAGGTCGAATGGGGCCCACGCGATCTCCGCGACGAGGGCGTCCGCGCGTGTTTCGTCCTCGCCGGCGAGGTCGTGAACGGCGAGCTCGATCCGCAAGGCGGGATTCACGCGCGGCACCGGCGAGCCGTCGTCGATCACGATCGAGGTGCGCAGCACGTCGTGCCGGGCGGCGACCGTGTCGAGCGCCGTCTGCAGCGCGGATGGGTCCAGCCGTCCGGCTGCGCGCAGGAGCCGCGGCACGTTGTACGCCGTCACCCCCGGAAGCATCCGCTCGAGCAGCCACATCCGCTCCTGGGCAAAGGACAGTGTCGTTTCGTTCGACTCCGGCTGCCGCCGGATGCGCGGACCGCCACCTGCTCGCGCCAGGAGGCGGCGCTCGACTTCCTCCCGCGAGGTCGCCATCAGTCGCGCTGGTCGCCGACGACGGCGAGCTCGGCGTCGACGATCGCCTGGGCGAGCGATGCAACGGTCGGTGCGTTGAAGAGGCTGTGCAACGGCACGTCGGCGACGGCGTTGCGTATCCGGATGACCGCCTGCGTCGCAAGGAGCGAGTGCCCGCCGAGTGCGAAGAAATCGTCGTTCACGCCGACGCGCTCCACTCCGAGGAGGTCTTCCCAGATCCGAGCAAGCTCTTCCTCGAGCGGCGTGCGCGGAGCGACGTACTCGACCGCGCTCTCCAGCTCGCCGGGGTCCGGAAGCGAACGGCGGTCGATCTTGCCGCTCGGCGTCAGCGGTAGCGCGTCGACGTGCACGATCCGCGACGGAACCATGTACGCCGGGACGGACTCGCGCAGGAACGTCTGCAGCTCGTCCGTCGAGACCTCACCGGCCCGGACGACGTAGGCGACGAGCTCGTTCCCGCCGTCCGCGTCCGGCCGGGCAACCACGGCCGCCTGGCGAACACTCGGGTTCGCGGCCAGGACTCGTTCGACCTCGCCGGGCTCGACGCGGTAGCCCCGGATCTTCACCTGGTCGTCCACGCGGCCGAGGAACTCGATGCTGCCGTCGCGGAGGGCGCGGACTCGGTCGCCCGTCCGGTACATGCGAGCGTCAGGGTCGTCGACGAACGGGTCGGGCAGAAAGCGCGCAGCGGTCTCGTCTGCACGGGCGACGTACCCGCGCGCGACCCCTGCGCCGCCGATGCAGAGCTCGCCGGGCACTCCGACGGGAACGAGCTGCAGCTGCCGGTCAACGACGTAGGCTCGCGACCCGGGCAGCGGCGCGCCGATGGGGACAGTGCCGCCCTGCATCGGGGCCGACCCGACCTCGAACGTGCACGTCCCGACCGTCGTTTCCGTCGGGCCGTAGTGATTCAGGATCCGGCATGGCGCACCCACGGCCTTCAGCTGCTCGACGAGCTGCCACGGAAGCGCCTCGCCGCCCAGCACGAGCCAGCGCCGCGGGAGAACCGCCGCGGGCTCGCCCGCATCGAGCAGCGACCGCAGATGCGACGGCGTGATCTTGAGCACGTCGAGCGGGTGCTCGCGCATGTACGCCGCGAAGCGTGCGCCGTCCAGCGCATCCTGGGGTGAAACGAGGTGAAGCGTCCCGCCGCCGAGCAGCGCCGCGAAGATGCTCGTGTTGCCGAGGTCGGTGCTCAACGCGGACACGGCGCCGAAGCTCAGTCGGTCATCGCCGTGCAGGTCGAGCCGGTCGACGACGCCGGCGGCGTAGTTGACGAGGTTCCGGTGTGTGATGCCGGCGCCCTTGGGCGTGCCGGTCGAGCCGGAGGTGTACATGACGTAGACGAGGTCGTCGACGTCGTTCACGGGCTCCGGGTCGGACTCCGGCTCGTCGGCAAGGCCTTCGTCGGCGTCCACGACGACGACATGGCCGTCGAAGTCCGGCAGCCTGTCCAGCACGCTCGACTCCGTGAGCAGGACGCGGGCCTCGGCCTCGGCGATCTGGTGCGCCAGCCGCGCCGGCGGATGCTCGAAGTTCAGAGGGAGATAGGCGCCGCCCGCCTTGACCGTGGCGAGGAGAGCGACGACCGAGTGCGTCGATCGCTCCATGCACAGCGAGACGGCGGAATCGCGGCCCACGCCGAGCGACCGCAGGCGATGTGCGAGTCGGTTCGCCCGCGCGTTCAGCTCTGCGTAGCTCACCTGCCCGTCGGCTGCGACGACGGCATCGGCCTCCGGTGCCTGCGCGACGAACCGCTCGAACCGTGCCGAGACCGTCTCGACGGGGGACACGGCGGGCGGCCCGGCGAGCTCGGCGAGCAATCCATCCGGCACGACGACCGGCAGGTCGAGCACCGGGACGTCGGGATCCGCCGAGGCGCCCGCGACGATCGCCACGAGGGTCTGGGCGAGCAGATCGGCCGTGCCGGACTCGACCAGGGAAGGCGCAACGTGGAGCTCCACGTTGCCGGCCACGCCGTCGCCGATCCACACGAGCTCGACGAGGAAGGGCGCGGGCGCCCCCCACAGCGTCTCGAGGCCCGCCGAGCCAGGGGCTTCGATGGTGGAAAAGCCGATCCGGCAGGAGCCCGCCGTGTTCGCAAGCACCGTCGCATCCGCTGCGTCCTGCTCCAGCACGAGCTTCGTGCGCGCTCGCCGGACCCGGTCGACGACCTCGGCGACGGACGTCGTCTCCTCGATCGTCGAGACGAGCGGCAGGACTTGCGCATACGGACCGATCGCAGTCGCGAGCTCGTCGTTCGCGCGCCCGTCGAGGACCGTGCCGACGACGATCGTCTCCTCCCCGCTGACGCGCGCGAGACAGATGTGCCAGCACGCCTCGAGGAACGCCGACTCGTCCACGAGGCATGCCGCAGCGCCACGTGTCATCGCCGCACCGTCGAGCGGAAGACGGATGCTGCGAGCGGAGCCGAATACGGAAGCGTCGCGCGGCACGAAAGGAAGCCCAGGCGACGCGGGCAGGTCCGCCGCCTCCAGCGGCTCGACCGATGCGAGCATCTCGCTCCGCCATTCCGCGTAGTCCGCATACTGGACCGGCTCGACGCCGGCGGCTTCGCCCGGCGCGGCGAGCTCGGCCCGCAGCTCGAGCGCGAGCAGCACGAGCGAGCGCGCATCGGCGCAGGCCGCAGGAAGCGTCAGTCCGAGTCGGCGGGCTCCGTCTACCTCGAGAAGCGCGGCCTGCACGACAGGTCCAGTAGCGAGATCGAGGCCGCCTGCATCGCCTTCTGCGTGGGACCAGACCGGATCGAGCCGGGCGTTGATCACCTGGCTCGGGAGCTTCATTCCCGGTCGGCGCAGGAGCGTCGTGCGAAGGATCTCGTGACGATCCACGAGCGCGCCCAGAGCGGCGCGGACAGCGGACTCGTCCGCGTCTCCGACGTCGACGACGCAGTGGACGAGCAGTTGCGCGCGTCCCTCGTCCCCGCACAGCTGCTCCTGCTGCGGCGACAGTCGAAAGCCGGCCTGATCGGGGCCGGGCTCCTGCGTCACGACCTCTTGCCCTTTTTCCATGCAGTCGCGCTCCCCTTCGCTCGGGCGAACTGGCGCTGATGCTAGGTGCGCGCCATCGAAGTCACTACGCGACCTTGGGGCAGACGTTCCACATACCCCTATCCAACCGGCTAGCTGCCTCTGGAAGGCTCATCCAAGGTCGCGTTGGCTCGCCTTCGGCTCCTTCCTAGCATGAGCCGTGTGACGAATGTGCGGGAGCGCCCTCCCGATGGCACTGCCGCGTCCCACCCCGGTATCGAGGAGGGCGGTCCGGACCGGCGTCGAATCGGATACGCAGCGTGGAGTGTGGCGCCCTCCGAGGGCGACGCAGCCGGCCTGCAGACGATCCCGTCCGCCCCGCGCTCCGGTGGAAGAGCGCGCTGCTCCTTCGCGCAGGAGCAATTCTGGTTCGTCGATCAGCTCACTCCCGGCAACCTCGCCCACAACTTCTCGTGGCCGGTGCGGCTTCGTGGGCCGCTCGACGTCGATGCGCTGTCCCGTGCGCTCGGCGAGGTCGTCCGCCGGCACGAGGCGCTCCGCACCGGCTTCGCCGTCGAGGACGGCGAGCCGACGCAGGTCATCTCCGCGCCTGAGGCGTTCGCGCTCGACAGCATCGACGTCTCCCGCGACGTCGATCCGAAGGGGGCGGCGCATCGGCTCGTCGAGGAGGAGACGCGGCGGCCGTTCGATCTGCGCGAGCGTGGGCTCTTCCGCGCCCGGCTGATACGGCTCGCGGACGGGGATCACATCCTCCACCTCGTCGTCCATCACATCGTCTTCGACGAGTGGTCGAAGGTGGTGCTCTACCGAGAGCTCGGCGTGTTGTACGACGCCTACGCAGCCGGGGAAAGCGCTCCTCTCGCCGATCCGGCGCTGCAGTACGCCGACGTCGCCGAGTGGCAGCGGTCGCATCTGACCGAGGAGGCGCTCGCCGACGACATCGCCTACTGGGCCGACGAGCTCGCGACGGCGCCGACCGTGCTCGAGCTGCCATCGGAGCGGCCGCGGCCGCCGGTCGCGACCCTCCGGGGCGGGAGGGTGCGCCTAGCGATTCCACCGCGCCTCACGGGGGAGCTCGACGAGCTGGCGCGCCGCGCCGGAGCCACGTTCTTCGACGGCGTCCTCGCAGTGTTCGAGGTCCTCCTCCAGCGCTACACGACCGAGGACGATTTCGTCGTCGGCGCGCCGTGCGACAGCCGTGACCGGCCGGAGCTCGAGGGGACGATCGGCGTCCTCCTCAACACGGTCGTCCTCCGAAGCGACGTGCCGGGCGCACCGAGCTTCCGCACGCTGGTGGAGCGCGTCGGGCGGCGCGTCCGCACCGCCGCCGAGCACGCCGACGTCCCCTTCGAGCTGATCGTCCGGACGCTGCGGCCACTCCGGGACCCGAGCCGTCACCCGCTCTTCCAGGTTCTGCTCGCGATCAACCCGCCCGAACCGCCGTTGCAGCTCGCGGGAGTGGTCGCCGAAGAAGTCGAAACGGAGGTCGTCGCCGCCGGCGTCGACCTTTTCCTCTTCCTCCAGCAGCACGCCGAGGGTTTCGACGCGATCTGGGAGTACGCGTCCGACCTCTTCGATCGGGAGACGGTGGAGCGCATGCACCGGCATTTCGTCCGCCTTCTGGAGTCGGCGCTCGCCAATCCCGACGCGCCGCTCGACGAGCTCTCCGTCCTGTCAGAGGACGAGCAGCGCCAAGCTCTCGCCCACGGGATCGGTGCCAAGGCGGACTATCCGGATGCCTCGCTGCACGAGCTCGTCGCAGCGCGCGCCGCGCAGACTCCGCTCGCGGTCGCGGCGTTGTTCGAGGGCGAGGAGCTGACATACGCGGAGCTGAACGAGCGGGCGAATCGGCTCGCGCACCATCTGCGCGCCGGAGGCGTCGAGCCCGATTCTCTCGTCGCGCTCAGCCTCGAACGCTCGCTCCACTTGATCGTCGCGCTCCTCGGGATCCTCAAAGCCGGCGGGGCGTACGTCCCGCTCGATCCGAATCTCCCCGCCGAGCGCCTCTCGTTCATGCTCGTCGACTCGGGAGCCGACGTCCTCGTCACGGAGGAGCGCATCCGTCCGCTGTTGCCGGACTTCGCCGGACGTGTCGTCTCGCTGGACGGCGACCGGCGCGAGATCGACGCCGCCGACTCCGGTGAGCCCGACGTCGCGGTCGTGGGAGACAACCTCGCATACGTCATCTACACGTCCGGGTCGACTGGAACCCCGAAGGGCGTCCTCAACACGCACCGCGGGATCGTGAACCGGCTGTACGCGATGCAGAACAGCTACCGGCTGGACGACTCCGACCGGCTGCTGCAGAAGACCCCGATCAGCTTCGACGTGTCGGTGCGAGAGATCTTCTGGCCGTTGCTCTTCGGCGCACGAATCGTCGTTGCGCGGCCTGGAGAGCAGGGAAACCCGGCGTACCTCCAGGACGTGGTCGAGCGCGAGGGGATCACGACGCTCCACTTCGTCCCTTCGATGCTGCAGGTCTTCGTCGAGCAGGCCGATCCCGAGCGGTGCCGTTCGCTCCGGTCCATCATCAGCGGCGGCGAGGTGTTGCCCTCGGACCTCGCCCGGCGGTTCTTCGAGCGCTTCGACTGCGAGCTCCACAACATGTACGGCCCGACGGAGGCTGCGGTCAGCGTCACCGCCTGGCGGTGCAGCCCCGACCAGAGCACCGCCGTGGTCCCGATCGGCACGCCGGTTGCGAACGTGCAGATCTACGCTCTCGACGCTCGGCTCCGACCGGTGCCGGTCGGCGTCTGGGGAGAGATCTGCATCGGGGGCGTGCAGGTCGCACGCGGCTACCACCGCCGGCCCGAGCTGACCGCCGAACGTTTCGTGAACAACCCGTTCGACCGTGGCCGCCTGTACCGAACGGGCGACATCGGCCGGTGGCGAAGCGACGGTTTGCTCGAGTTCCGAGGCAGAGGTGACAGCCAGGTCAAGCTCCGCGGGTTCCGCATCGAGCTCGGCGAGATCGAGTCGGCGCTCCGCGAGCACGAGGCGATCGCCGAGAGCGCCGTGGTCGTCGTCGATTCGCCCACGGGCCAGCCCGAGCTCGCCGCGTACGTCGTCCCCGAGGCCGGCCGCTTCGCCCCGCCGGCGAGCGACGTGCAGGCATTCGCGCGCGCGAAGTTGCCTCAGTACATGGTTCCCGCCACCGTCACGGAGATTCGCGAGCTCCCCTTGCTTCCGAGCGGCAAGCTCGACCGCAACGCACTCCCGAGCCCCGAGCGGGCCGAGTCGCACGACATCGCCGAACCGGAGACAGACTCCGAACGCGCCGTCGCCAGGTTGTGGGGCGAGCTGCTCGGCGTCGAGCGTGTCGGCAGAGAGGACAACTTCTTCTCCGCCGGCGGACATTCACTCCTCGCTGCCCGGCTCGTCGGCCGTCTCTCGAAGCAACTCGGCGTCGACGTCCCACTCTGCTCATTCATGCAGGAGCCGACCGTGAGCGCGCTCGCGCGCGAGGTCGATTCGGCGGAGCGCATTCAGGAGCCGCGGCTGCCCCCGCTCGTCGCGAAGCGAAGCGTTCGCGAGTGCTCGTTCGCGCAGGAACGCTTCTGGTTCGTCGACCAGGTGATGGGCGCCAGCGCCGCCTACAACATCCCGGCCGCACTGCGCCTGCGCGGAGATCTTCGTGCACCGCTCCTCGAGCGGGCGCTCTCCGAGATCGTCCGCAGGCACGAGATCCTGCGAACGACGTTCGGCGACCAGGACGGAAAGCCGGTGCAAATCGTGCTCTCGCCGCAGCCGGTCGCGCTCCCGATCGTCGATGTCTCCGGCTCGGCACCAGAGGAGCGCGAGGCCCACGTGAAGCGTCTCCTGGACGAGCAGACACAGGCGCCGTTCGAGCTCACGAAGAGCCCGCTCTTCCACGCGACGCTCGTGCGCCTCGACGAGCGCGACCACGTCCTCCACTTCGTGTTCAACCACCTCGTCTTCGACGGGTGGTCGAAGGTCGTCCTCTTTCGCGAGCTCGAGGCGCTGCACAACGCCTTCGCGAGAGGAGAGGGCTCGCCGCTGCCGGAGCCCGCCCTGCAATACGGCGATTTCGCCGAGTGGCAGCGCTCATGGCTCGACGGCGAGCTTCTCGAGCGCGAGCTCGCGCATTGGAAGGAAACGCTGGCCGGCATGCCGGAGGCGCTCGACCTTCCCAACGATAGGTCTCGACCGCCCGTCGCGAGCCTCGCCGGCGAGTGGCTGCGCGCGACCATTCCTTCCACCGTCGCAGGACGGCTCGAGGAGTTGGCGCGCACCGAGGGCGTGACCCTGTACATGGCGCTCGTCGCGGCATTCGACGTCTTGCTCAGCCGGTACAGCGGTCAGGACGACCTCGTGCTCGGGATGCCGGTCGACAGCCGCGATCAGGCCGATCTCGACGACGCGATCGGCGACTTCGTCGACACCGTGGTCCTGCGCGTCGACCTCTCTGGCGGAATCACGTTCCGTGAGGCTCTTCACCGCGTGCGCGTCAGCATGCTCGATGCGATCGCGCACCAGCGGCTTCCGTTCGAGCAGCTCGTTCGCGCGCTCGAGCCCGAGCGCACGCTCGGGCGGCATCCGCTCTACCAGGTGATGCTCACACTCGTTCCCGGCGCAGGGCCGCCCGGTCTCGAGGGTCTCGACGTCGTGGAGATCCCGACCGACCGCGCGTCGGCGCCCATCGACCTCACCGTCTTCGTCGAGCCGAAGGGCGACGCGCTCGAAGCCATTTGGGAGTACAGCACCGACCTCTTCGAGCGCGCGTCGATCGAGCGCATGCAGGCGCACTTCCTGCGCCTGCTCGAGAGCGCCGTCACCGAGCCGGATCGGCGCATCGACGAGCTCCCCCTCCTGAGCGACGCCGAACGCGGCAGCGTCCTCGACGCGTCCAGTCGCGCCGCCGGCGAGTACACGGTCGCGTGCCTGCACGAGCTGTTCGAGGCACAGGTCGAGGCATCGCCGGACGCCCCGGCCGTGACGTACGAGGGCGAGACGCTGACATATCGCGAGCTGAACGAGCGCGCCAACCGACTCGCGCACCGGCTGCGCGAGCTCGGTGTGCGACCCGAGACGCTCGTCGGGCTCTGCCTCCCGCGCTCCCTCGACCTCGTTGCTGCCGTGCTTGCCGTCCTGAAGGCCGGCGGTGCGTACGTGCCGCTCGATCCCGACTATCCGGCGGACCGCATCGCATTCGTGCTCGACGACACGCGCGCGCCGGTGCTCGTCACGTGGGAGGAACAGCTCTCACGCCTGCCGTCCCACGGGGCGGCGGTCGTGTGCGTCGATCGTGACGCGCCGACCCTCGCGGAGCGGAGTCCCAGGAATCCGGAACCGCTGGCCGAGCCCGGGAGTCTCGCGTACGTGATCTACACGTCCGGCTCGACCGGGCAGCCGAAGGGAGTCCAGGTCGAGCACCGGCACGTAGCGCGCCTCTTCACCGCCACCGACGCGTGGTTCGGGTTCGGTCCCGCGGACACGTGGCTTCTCTTTCACTCCTACGCGTTCGACTTCTCCGTCTGGGAGTTGTGGGGAGCGCTCCTCTACGGCGGTCGCCTCGTCGTCGCCCCGCTCTGGACGACGCGTTCGCCGCAGGCACTGGCCGGTCTGCTCGTCGACGAGGGAGTGACGGTGCTGAACGCGACGCCGAGCCTGTTCGTGAGTGCTCAGCAGGCGTTCATCGAAGCTGCCGAAGACCTCTCCCTCCGCGCTGTCGTCTTCGGGGGAGAGGCGTTGCAGCCGGTCACGCTCCGGCCGTGGTTCGAGCGCTTCGGTTCGAACGGCCCGGCGCTCGTGAACATGTACGGCATCACCGAGACGACGGTGCACGTCACGTACCGACCGATCGAGGCATCCGACTGCGACCGCGACTCGAGCCCGATCGGCCAGCCGATTCCGGACTTGCAGGTCTTCGTCCTCGACCGTCACCTCGAACCCGTTCCGCCCGGCGCGCCGGGCCAGCTGTACGTCGGCGGCGCCGGCGTTGCCCGCGGGTACCTGAACAGGCCCGAGCTGACGGCCGAGCGCTTCGTCCCAAGCCCGTTCGAGCCGGGACGTCTCTACCGGACCGGCGACAGCGCCCGATACCGGGCCGACGGCGAGATCGAATACCTCGGCCGCATCGACGACCAGGTCAAGATCCGCGGCTTCCGAATCGAGCTGGGCGAGATCCAAGCGGTCCTTGCCGAGCACGCCGCGGTCACGGAGACCGCCGTCGTCACGCGCGAGGTGGCGCCGGGCGACACGAGGCTCGCCGCCTACGTCGTCGCAGCGTCGGCGCGTGCGGTCGACGACGAGCAGCTGCGACGCGACCTCCGCGAGCACCTCGAGCACCGGCTGCCGGCGTTCATGGTCCCCGCCTCGCTCACGCTCCTCGATGCGCTGCCGCTCACGTCGAACGGCAAGCTCGACCGCAGGGCTCTGCCGGCGCCCATCTGGGAGGAGCAGTCGGACGCCTCCTTCGTCGCGCCGCGAACGGAGACCGAGATCCGGATCGCAGAGATCTGGCGACAGACCCTCGGCGTCGACCGCGTCGGTGTGGACGACAACTTCTTCCACATCGGCGGCCACTCGCTGCTCGCGGCCCGCGTCGTCACCCAGGTTCGTGAGGGCTTCTCGATGGAGCTCTCGGTGCGGTCGCTCTTCGAGCGCCCCACGCTGTCGGCGTTCGCAGAGCACGTGGCAGCCGCGCTCGGGGAAACCGCCACCGCCTCCGGTGGCGAGGTCGCGCCGGTGGCCGCCGACGCGCCCTCGACGTATCCGCCGTCGTTCCCGCAGCAGCAACTGCTCTTCATCGACCGGTTGGCGCCGGATGTGGCGACGTACAACGGCACGCTCGCCGTGCGCATCGAGGGCGACCTCGATCGGGCCGCGCTCCAGCAGGCGCTCACCGACGTCGTCGAGCGCCACGAGGCGCTTCGGACCGTCTTCCGCTGGGAGGAGGACGGGCCCGTCCAGGTCGTCCTCGAAGGCGAGCGCCCCGAGCTTCGCGCGATCGAGATCCCGCGCGGCGATCCGGGAGAACGCGACGCCGACCTGCAGCGACGCATGCGCGAAGAGGCGAGGCGACCGTTCGACCTCGCGCGGGACACGATGGTGCGGGCGACGTTGTTCGCGCTCGATGCGCGCGAACACGTCCTCCTCGTCGTCACCCATCACATCGCATCGGACGGCTGGTCGGTCGGTGTCTTCTGCCGCGACCTCGGAGAGCTGTACGACGCGCGGCGAACCGGGCGAGAGCCACGTCTACCGGAGCTGCCGCTCCAGTACCGGGACTTCGCCCTGTGGCAGCGCGAACGCCTCAAGGGAGAGCGCCTCGCCGCGGAGCTCGCCTACTGGCGCGGCCAGCTCGCCGGCGCTCCGACGATCGTTCGCCTGCCGACCGACCGGCCGCGTCCGGACCAGCTGACGTTCGACGGCGCGACGCACGTGCTCGTCCTCCCTGCCGACGTCGCGGCGGACGTCCTCCGTCTGTGCCGGGACGAGGACGTGACGCCTTACATGCTCCTCCTCGCCGTCTTCGGCGTTCTCCTCTATCGCATGTCGGGGCAAGACGACATCCTCGTGAGCGGGCCGTTCGCAAACCGGAGCCGAAGCGACTTCGACCACCTCGTGGGGTTCTTTGCGAACACGCTCGCGCTGCGCGTGCGCATGGCCGGGAACCCGACCTTCAGCGAGCTCCTCAGCCGGGTGCGCGAGACCGCGCTCGGTGCGTTCGAGCACCAAGAAGTGCCCTTCGAACACGTGGTCGATGCCGTTCGTCCCCGCCGCGATCCGGGGATCAACCCCCTCGCGCAGGTGAACTTCCGAGTTCGGGTGGAGCCGCCGACAAAGCCCGAGCTGTCCGGGACGACGACGAGCCGTGTTCGCGTCGATCCCGGTTTCGCCGCCTTCGACCTGGCGCTCGACCTCGACGTCGCCGACGAGGGAATCACGGGCGAGCTCCTGTACAACACGAACCTCTTCGAGCGTGCGACGATCGAGCGGCTCGCCGGCGACTTCGAAGTCGTCCTCCGGCAGGTCCTCGCACAACCCACGACGAGGCTGCTCGCACTCGATCGGCCGAGCGAGCTGCAGTCGGCGAGCGTCGACGGCGAGCCCGCGACGCGAACGTCGATACGACGCTTCCGCGCAACCGGCGGGTCCGCGCCCTAACGCGCCGTGAAGCCGGCGTCCACCGGGATGACGGCCCCGGTCACCCGAGCGGCGTCGGCGGACGCGAGCCACACGATTGCAGCAGCAACGTCCTTCGCGTCGAGAAGCGTCCCGAGCGGATGATGCGGGATCGAGAGCGCCTCGTAGTCGGCTAGATCGACGCCGAGCATGTCGGCGACGCCGTGCAGCATTCCCGTCGAGCCCGCCGGGTCGTCCCGCACCGATGTCGGGCATACGGCGTTGACGCGAATCGAGTGGCCGGCGTAGTCGAGCGCGAGCGCGCGCGTGAGTCCCACCACGCCGTGCTTTGCAGCGACGTAGTTCGCGAAATGCGGAAACGCGACGAGCCCGGCGGTGGACGCGACGTTGACGATCGCGCCCCCGCGCCGCGCGATCATGTCCGGGAGGACGGCCTTCGCGCACCGCCAAGCGCCTCCGAGATCGACGTCGACGACCACCGCCCATGCCTCCTCGCTCAACTCGTGCGCGGCGGCGCCGGCCGGCCCCACGAGGCCGGCATTGTTGACGAGAACGTCGACGGGGCCGAGCTCGGCCCGGCAGCGGCGCACGGCATCCGCGACCTCCGGTTCGCTGCGGACGTCGGCGACGGCGGTAACGGCGCGCACACCGGCACGCCGGCAGCGGTCGGCCGTTTCTTCCAGGTCGTCCCGAGTCGGAAGCGGATAGGGGCAGCCCTCGACGGGGCGGCACACGTCGACGAGCAGAAGGTCGTCTCCCAGCTCGGCGAACGCCGTGGCAGTCGCCCGGCCGACGCCGCGGCCGGCGCCGGTGATGAAGATCGTCCTCGCCACGTGGGGCCAGATCGTATTGGCACCGAGAACGGCGGCCGCACCCTAGCCGTTCGGTTAGCGCGGGCGCGAAGGCTGCCCCAACGTTCCGTATTCCCGGCGCATGGCCGCGCCTAGCATCGAAGGCATGGCCTCCGTCGCCCTCGGCGAGACGCATGCGAGCGCGTCGCGCCTGCCGCCGGGCACGATCGCTGCCACCGAGATCTGGAAGCGCTTTCGCGCCGACCGCCGGCGCGCGTTCTTCCAGGACGAGGTCTCCCGCTTCATGGACCGGATGCGCGGCCGGACGACGCGCGGCTGGACCTGGGCCCTCCGGGACGTGGAGCTCCGGGCGGAGCCCGGTGAGTCGATCGGCCTGATCGGGCCGAACGGTTCCGGCAAGACGACCTTCCTCAAGATCCTCACGCGCGTCATGTACCCGACGGCCGGAAGCGTCGACCTGCGCGGCAGGGTCGGGGCGCTCATCGCGATCAACGCGGGCATCCACCCGAACCTCACCGGCCGGGAGAACGTGATGCTGACCGGCACGCTGATGGGCCTCAGCCGCAGGGACGTGGCTGGACGCTTCGACGACATCGTCGAGTTCGCGGGGCTCGGGCACGCCATCGACCGACAGGCGAAGTTCTACTCGGTGGGAATGCTCACACGGCTCGGATTCGGTGTCGCTGCGTTCCTCGAACCGGACGTGCTCCTCGTGGACGAAGTCCTCGCCGTCGGCGACGCCTCGTTCCAGCAACGCTGCCTCGACCGCATGCGAGAGGTGCTTCAACAGGGCACGACGCTCGTCTTCGTGTCGCACGACCTCGCGTCCGTCGAGGCGACGTGCTCGCGCGTCATGTGGCTCCAGAACGGCGTCACGGTCGCGGACGGACCGGGTCGCGAGGTCGTAAAGGCGTATCGCGAGTCGGTCGAGAAGGCGACCGGGCTCGAGCGGCGCATCGAGGGCCGGATCGCACTCGAGAGCGTGAAGGTCGCCAGCGGCGACGGAGGGTCGATCCACACCGAAGGGCCCGTCGAGTTCGAGCTGGCACTGACGAGCAACGAGGATTACCGCGCGTGGGTGTACATCGGGATCACGGAAGGGACGGCATCGCCGATCGTCGTGCTGAGCGCTGGCCGCGAGATCCCGGTCGGCCCGGGCCGCAACGTCGTCCGCTGCCGGGTCGATCACCTTCCCCTGCCGCGCGGCAGGTACTTCCTGTGGATCGGCGCCTACCAGGGATCGACGAACGGACCCGAGCTGATCGGCTGGCAGTCGGCTGCGCCGTTCGACGTGTACGGGCCGGACCTCGACGAGGCGCCGGTCGCCGTTGTCCGGCTGTCGCCGGTGCAGGTCATCTCGGACTGGTCGCTCGAGCGCTAGGCCGCACGCTCGCGCGGCGGACGCCCCGCCGCGAGATCGCCGGCCCGTGCGCGCACGAGGACGTCCTGCATCCGCTCCGCGAGGGGGCCGACGGCGGGCTCCGCCATGAGCGTGCGGTTGCCGCGATGCGGACCGGGAATGGCGTACGTCTCCACCGTCTCTGCGCTGTTCGACCATCCGAGCGCGGGATCTTCGTACACGCCCTCCCCGTAGAAGACGACCATCGGCCCCGGGTAGGGCTGGGTGTCGTAGTTCGTCTGCGCGTGGCCCGCGATCTCGAGGAAGAAGACCTCTCGCTGTTCCTCGGTCAACGGCCGTTGATAGCGCATGGCGAGGCGGATGCGCACCGGGTCGACGAGCGTTTTCGACAACCGCCATGCGCCGTATGACGTCCATCTGCGGAGCTTCGCCGGATTCGCGAGCACGCCGACGACGCGAGCGGGCAGCGATCGTGCGCGGATCTGCGTCGGCTCCTGCATCGAGGCCTGGCCGCCGATCGAGCCGTAGCGGCGGATCCAGCTCGGGCTCGGCCCGTTGAAGGCCACGAGCATGTTCACGTCCTCTCCGGCGCGCAGAAGCCGCTGCGCCATCTCGAACGCGACGATCGACCCGAAGCAGTATCCGGCGAGATAGTACGGCCCGGTGGGCTGCACGCTTCGCAGCTCGTTCAGGTAGTGCGTCGCCATCTGCTCGACGGTTCGGTGCGGCGGCGCACCGCCGTACAGTCCCCGAGCCTGGAACCCGTAGAAGGGTTGATCCGCACCGAGGCGCCGCGCCAGCGGCTGCAGGTGGAGGATCGTGCCTGCCCCGCCGTGCACGCAGAAGATCGGCGGCTGCGATCCCGACGGCTGGATCGGGACGAGCGAGGTCCAGCGCGTATCTCGCGGCTCCGCCTCGATCAGCTCCGCCAGCCGCTCGATCGTCGGCGCCTGGAAGAGCGCGCCGAGCGGAAGCGTCTTTCCGAGCTCCCGCTCGAGCCGCGCGAACAGGCGGGCAGCGACGACCGAGGTCAGGCCGAGGTCGAAGAAGTCGTCGCCGATACCGAGCGGCTCGATCCCAAGCTCGCTCTCCCAGATCTCGACGAGGCTTCGCTCGAGCTCGGTACGCGCTGTCCGATACGTCGATGCGGTGTCCCGCTCGAAGGTCGGGGCGGGCAGAGCCTTGCGGTCGATCTTCCCGTTCGGCGTCAGCGGCAGGCTGTCGAGCGGGACGATCGCGGACGGAACCATGTACGCGGGAAGAATGTCCTCGAGCGAGCGTCGAAGGCTGCTGGACGTCTCGGCGGCGTCCGGCTCGAGGACGACATAGGCAACGAGTCGCACGTCTCCCGGAATGTCCTCGCGCGCGACCGCGACCGCGGCGATGACTCCGGGCCGCCGGGCGAGCGCGGTCTCGATCTCGCCGAGCTCGATCCGAAAGCCGCGCACCTTCACCTGATGGTCGCGGCGACCCAGGAACTCGACCGTGCCGTCGGCCCGGTACCGGGCGAGATCGCCCGTCTTGTACATGCGAGCGCCGGCGTGGTCGGCGAAGGGATTGCCGATGAAACGCTCCGCGGTCAGATCGGGGAGGCCGAGGTATCCGCGCGCGAGACCGTCGCCGCCGATGTGCAGCTCGCCCGGCACGCCGACGGGCATGGGGCGGAGCTCGTCGTCGAGGATGTACAGCGAGGTGTTCGCGATCGGCCTGCCGATGGTGAGAGGCTCGCCGGCGTGCACGCGGGACACCGTCGACCAGATGGTGGACTCGGTCGGCCCGTACATGTTCCACAGCTCGAGGCCGCGCTCGACGAGCTGCTCGGCGAGCACCCGAGGGAGCGCTTCGCCGCCGCAGAGCGCCTTCAGGCCGGGGATTCCGTCCCAGCCGGAGTCGATGAGCATGCGCCACGTGGTGGGAGTCGCCTGGAGGACGGTCGCGCCCGAGCGCCTGAGGAGGTCCGCGAGCCGCCGCGGGTCGGCGGCATCCTGCTGCGAGGCGATGACGACACGGCCGCCTGCCACGAGCGGGAGATAGAGCTCGAGGCCCGCGATGTCGAACGAGAGCGTCGTGACGGCGACGAGGACGTCTTCTGCGTGCATGCCGGGGGTCTCCTGCATCGTCGCCAGGAAGTTGACGAGTGCACGGTGCGGGATCTGGACGCCCTTCGGCTGCCCCGTCGAGCCCGAGGTGTAGATGACGTACGCGAGGTCGTCCGCCGTCGCCGAGGACGACGGCGGCGAATCGCCCTCCGCTGCGATGCGCTCCGCGTCCCGATCGAGGCAGACGTATTCGGCCTCGAACCCGGACACCGTCGCGAGGAGCGACTCCTGCGTCACGATGACGCGCACTCCAGCGTTTTCGAGCATGTAGCGCCGACGATCGGCGGGGAAGGCCGGATCGATCGGGACGTAGGCGCCTCCCGAGCGCATGATGCCGAGGAGGCCGACCAGCATCGCCGGCGTGCGCTCCATGCACAGAGCCACGAGGCTGCCCGCACCGACGCCGTGACGCTGGAGCAAGCGGGCAAGCCCATTCGCGCGCGAATCGAGATCGGCGTACGTCAGTCTCTCGCCGTCGCCCTCGACCGCCACGTCGGCCGGCCGCGAAGCGGCCTGCTGGGCGATCAGCTCATCGGCCCGGCAGTTCGGAATCGGGCGCCCGGTCTCGTTCCACGTGTGGAGCATCAACCGCTGCTCGTCCGGGGACAGGAGATCGAGCGAGGCGACGGCTGCGTCCGGCGCTGCCGTGCCTGACGCGAGGACCGTTCCGAGGCTCCCGAGCAGGCGAGCGACGGCCGCCGGTTCGAGCCGAGTGGCATCGAACGACGCCTCGATGCGCAGGTCCTGCTCGGACTCGGCCAGTCCGAGACTGAGATCACAGAGCACGTCGTCCCCCGGAATTGCGACGACCAGGCGACTCGAGCCGGAGCCGTCCGCGGGCGCCGACGGCCGCTGCCGCGCGTGCAGGATCTCGTGTTCGACGCGATCGACAACGGCGACGAAGCCTGGATTGCCGGCGACGTCGAGCCACAGCGGCCCGAGGTTGCTGTCGAGCACCACGTCGTCCACCTGCGTGTACCGATGCAGAAGCGCGGCGACTCCGGCCAGGAAGATCGACTCCACGCGAGCACGTCGCTCCGCCGCGACCCAACGGACGGCGGCGACGAGCGCAGGCGCGAGATCGTGCTTCAGGTGCCCCTGCGACGGATCTCCGCCCTCGTGTCGGCCGCCGAGCATCGGGAGGTCGAGCACCGGGGGCGCCGCGAGCGCCTGCAGGCGCCGTTCCTCCTCGGCGTCGGAGCGCCGGCCGTTCAGCGGCTGTGCGGCCTTCTCCGGAAGCGGCGCGAGGTGCTGGAAGTAGAGGCCGGCAGCCTCGGTCCGGTTCGCCACTCCGAGCTTGCGGTAGATCGAGGCGAGGTGGAACTTGATCGCGTGCACCGTGACCCCGAGCCTGTCGGCGAGCTGGCCGTTGCTCAGGCCATGAGCCGCGAGCTCGAGGACCTCCGCTTCGCGTGGAGTCAGGGTGCGGGACTCCGTGCGATCCACGCAAACGATGCTAGAACGGCCGCTCCGCGCGGCCTACGGAACGTTGGGGCAGCTTTCACCAGGGCCACTACTCCGGTGGCCAGGGTGGCGCTGCGCCGTCGAAAGGCCCATCGCGTTCCGAAGGGCCTGGCCGCGGGGCGCAAGGTCCGCCCAGCCTGCTCTATGGGCTAGGGGACGGCAAAAACGCTGCACCAACGTCGTATACGCGGCTCAGAAAGCCCTCAGTAGCATCGGAACGTCGGCGCATCGCAGATCGGCGACGCTGTGGCGCTTTCCCCGAACGCTCGATGACGAAAGGCGAGAACATGCAGGAAGAAGCGATGAGCTTCCGGCTCTCCCCCCAGCAAGAGCTCGCCTGGACGGTCGAGCCCGACGGGCCGAGCGGCGCCGCACAGGCGGTTGTCGAGGTCGACGGGCCTCTCGACGTGTCCAAGCTCCGCGCGGCGCTCGTGAGGGTCGTCGCACGTCACGAGATCCTGAGGACGACGTTTCAGCACAGGCCGGGGATGAAGACGCCGCTCCAGGTCGTTCGCGAGGACATCGCTCCGGAGTGGCGCGAGGACGATCGGCGGGCGGACCTGGACGCCGCCGCGGCCGACGAGAGGACGCGGCCGTGGAACTACGTCGACGGGCCACTGCTTCGAGCGCGCCTCATGGTCCTCGGCGACGCCCGGCACGCACTCGTGCTCACGGCCGCATCGATGTGCGCCGACGCGGGCTCGCTCGCGACGATCACCGCACAGCTCGCCACGGAATACGGCGGCGGCAGCGCACCCGACGAGCCCCTTCAGTACGCCGACTTCGCAGAGTGGCAGCACCAGCTCGCCACGAGCGACGACGAGGACGCCTCCGCAGGGCGCGAGTTCTGGAGCGATGCCGACGCGCGGCGTCTTACGCGCCTGCCGTTCCAGCGCGAGGCCGCAGCCGCCGCTCCCGAGGCCCACGACGTGCCCGTTTCCACCGAGACGATCGCTGCAATCGAGGCGGCGGCGGAGCAGTACAGCGTTTCACCGGAGGCGATCGTGCAGGCGGCGCTCCATCTGACCGTCGCGAAGCTGGTCGGCGAGGAAGAGGTGACGCTCGGATACGTCCCGGGCAGGCGCGCCCACGCAGAGCTGGAGAGCGCCGTCGGGTCGTTCGCGCGCTCGCTGCCGCTTCGTTCCCGACCGCTCGGCGACGCGAGCGTCGCCGAGCTCGCGGTCGCGATCCAGCGCGCGGCGGAGCTCGCCGAGCGCTGGCAGGACACCGCTCCCCTCGACCCTTCCCGGACCGGGGTCGGCTTCGTCGCGCTCGTGCTCCCCGCACAGGTGGAGGCCGGCGGGACGACATTCCGCTGCCGGTCTCTTGCCGGGCCGCCGTCGTTCCCCGTCGCGCTCGAATGGGACGGAACGAGCTGCCGCTTGCTCGTGGAGCCGGCCGCACTCGACCGCGGCTCGGCCGAGCGAACGGCGCGCTACGTCGGACGTGCGCTCGCGGCATGTGCAGCCACGCCTGACGGGACGGTCTCCGACGTCGAGCTCCTCGACGAGGAGGATGTGCGCCGCCTGACAATCGAGATGAACGCGACCGCGGCGGAGATCCCCGCGATGTCGATCGCCGCGCTCATCGCCTCGGCCGCAGCTGCAGCACCCGATCGGGTCGCTGTCGTCGACGAAGTCCATTCGGTCACGTACGCCCAGCTCGATGAGCAGGCGAACCGTCTCGCTCACCGGCTGCGGCGCTCCGGCGTCGGTCCGGGTACCACCGTCGGCCTCTGCACGGATCGCTCGACCGACATGATCGTCGGGCTCCTGGGCATCCTGAAAGCCGGCGGCGCGTACGTTCCCCTCAACTACGAGCATCCGCCGGCGCGCCTCGGCCATCAGCTCACCGAGGCCGGCGCAGCCGCCGTCGTGACGCAGGAGAGCCTCCTCCACAAGCTTCCGGCGTTCGACGGCGACCTCGTCTGCCTCGACCGCGATCGCGCAGCGCTGGACTCCGAGCCGAACACCGCGCCGGTCGAATCGAGCTCCCCGGACGATCTCGTGTACGTGATCTACACCTCCGGTTCGACCGGCGCACCCAAGGGCGTCGGTGTGACCAACGCAAACCTCTGCAACTACGTCCACGCGATCGGCCGACGTCTCGGCGCAGACACCGAGCCGCTCGCGTTCGGAATGGTGTCCGCGATCTCCACCGACCTCGGGAACACCGCGGTCTTCCCCGCGCTCTGCCACGGCGGCACGCTCGTGCTGATCAGCCCGGCGGCAGCAGCCGACGGCGCGGCCGCTGCGGCATTCCTCCAGACGCACCCGATCGACGTGCTGAAGATCACTCCCTCTCACCTGAACGCGCTTCTCGTCGGCTCCGACGCCGCCGGCGTCCTGCCGAAGAAGTGGCTCGTCATCGGAGGCGAGGCGCTCTCCTGGGATCTCGTCGCACGAGTGCGCGAGCTTGCCGACTGCCACATCCTCAACCACTTCGGCCCGACGGAGACGACGGTGGGGTCCTGCACGTTCGCCCTCGCCGCCGCAGGTGACGAGCTCGAGACGACGACCGTGCCGATCGGAACTCCGATCGCGAACACGTCGTGCTACGTGCTCGACGCGCACGGTCGCTGCGTGCCCGAAGGCGTCCCCGGCGAGCTGTTCATCGGCGGCGCCGGCGTTGCACGCGGCTATGTCGGGCAACCTGCTCTCACCAACGAGCGCTTCCATCCCGATCCATTCCGGTCCGGCCGGATGTACGCGACCGGCGATCTCGTGCGCCGGCTGCCGGACGGCGCGCTCGAGTTCCTCGGCCGGCGCGACGATCAGATCAAGATTCGCGGCTTCCGCGTGGAGCCCGCCGAGATCGAGGCGGCGCTGCGCGCGTACGAGCCTGTCCGGGAAGCGGCAGTCGTCGCGCACGCCGATGCTCGAGGGGAGCGCAAGCTCGCCGCGTACGTCGTCCTCGGCTCGGCGGCCACCCCCGACCAGCTGCGCACGCATCTCGCCGACTGGATTCCGGACTACATGATCCCGGCTGCATTCGTCGTCCTCGACTCGCTGCCGCTGACTCCGAGCGGGAAGGTCGACCGCCTCGCGCTTCCCGATCCCGAAGGTGCAGAGGCGCGCAGCGCCGCAACGTACGTTGCACCGAGGAGTCCGGTCGAGGAAACAGTGGCGGCGATCTGGGCCGAGGTGCTCGGTCTCGAGCGCGTCGGGGTCGAAGACGACTTCTTCGCGCTCGGCGGTCACTCGCTGCTTGCGACGCAGATCGTCGCTCAGGTGCGCAGCGACTTCTCGATCAACCTTCCGCTTCACGCGCTCTTCACATCACCCACGGTCGCGTCGCTTTCACAACAGGTCGTGGAGCTGCTCGGCCATGCGTCGGACAGCGACACGGAGAAGCTCCTCTCCGAGCTAGAGGGACTCTCGGACGAAGAGGTCGCGGTCTTGCTGGCGGGCGACGCACCGCCGGAGACGCCGGCGACGTGAGCTCCACCCAGGAGGAGCCCGGAGTCGACCAGCGCCTAGCCGACCTGAGCCCGGCGCAGCGCGTGCTGCTGGAGCGCCGCCTCCTCGACCGAAGCGCCGCGGCGGCCGCGAAGTCGCGAGTCCCGCGCCGGGAGACGCAGTCTCCCGTGCCGCTGTCGTACTCGCAGGAGCTGCTGTGGCTGCTCAGCCAGCTCGACGGAGGAGGCGTCGCCTACAACGCGCCGGCGGCGTTCAGGCTGCAAGGACCGATCGACTACGGCGCGCTCCAGCAGGCGATCGACGGTCTCGTCGCCCGACACGAGATCCTGCGCACGACGTATGACCTCGTCGACGACCGGCCGATGCAGATCGTCGCGCCGTCCGGCTCGGCCGAGCTTCGGCTCGTCGACCTCTCCGGCCTGTCGGAGTCGGAACGGGAAGCCGAGTTGCAGCGACTGCTCCACGCGGAGTCCGAGCACGAGTTCGACCTCCGCGTCGACTGCGTCCTGCGGCCGTTCCTGATCCGGCTCGGGCCGGAGGAACACGTCTTCTTCAACGTCATGCATCACATCGCCACCGACGGCTGGTCCCGGTCCGTCCTCCACGGCGAGCTCACGGAGTTGTACGAGGCCGCGGTCGAGCGGCGCGATCCCCGCCTCGAGCCCCTGGCGATCCAGTACGCCGACTATGCCGTCTGGCATCGCAACTGGCTCGACGGCGGCGTGCTCGCGCAGCAACTCGACTACTGGCGGGATGCGCTTCGGTCGATGCCGTCCCGGCTCGAGCTCCCCACCGATCGGCCTCGCCCGGCCGTCCGCGCGTACCTCGGCGACCACACGAGCCGAATGGTCTCGATGAATGTGCGGCAGCGGCTCGAAGCGATCGCACGCGAAGGCGAGGCCACGCTGTTCATGGTTCTCCTCGCGGCCTACGCGACGTTGCTGCGACGCTACTCCGGCCAGGACGACGTCGTCATCGGCACGCCTTTCGCGGGCCGTCACCGCAGCGAGCTCGAGTCGATGATCGGGTACTTCATCAACCCCCTGGCGCTGCGCGTCGACGTCTCCGGGGACCCGACGTTTCGCGAGCTCCTCAGCCGTGCGCGCGAGTCGACGCTCGGCGCCTTCGCCCATGCCGACGTCCCGTACGAGATGGTCGTGCGCGCCACCGCGCCCGAGCGCGACCTCAGCCAGACGCCGGTCTTCCAGGTGATGATGGTGCTCCACAACCCCGAGTGGGAGCACAAGCGGCCGAAGTTCGAGCCCGCCGGCGTCACGGCGACCGAGCTCGTGCACGAGAAGGGCTGGGCGAAGTTCGACCTCCTGCTCGGCACGAGCCAGCGACCGGGCGGCCTCAACACGACGTGGGAGTTCAGCACCGAGCTCTTCGAGGGCGATACGGCGGTTCGGCTCGGCTTGCATTTCGAGAAGCTGCTCGAGTCGATCGCCGCCGACCCGGATCAACCCGTGTCGCGGCTGCCGATGCTCCGCGACGAGGAACGAGCGGCGATCATCTCCAACTGGTCGAAGGCTCCCGCTGCCTTCCCACGAGATCGACTCGTCAAGGACCTCGTCGAGGAAGTCGCCGCCGCCGTGCCGAACGACGACGCCGTCGCCTTCGACGGCGAGCGGCTCACGTATCGAGAGCTCGACGAGCGTGCGAATCGGCTCGCGCACCGGCTCCGTCGCCTCGGCGTGGGCCCTGGGCGCCGCGTGGGGATCTACATGGGGAAGTCCCTCGACCTCGTCGTCGCCGTACTCGGCGTGATGAAGGCAGGCGCGGCGTTCGTCCCGCTCGACCCCATGTACCCGGAGGACCGAATCGAGTTCATGCTGGAGGACGCAGAGCCGGCGGTCGTCATCGCGCTCCCGGACAACCGTCCGCCGGTCGTCGGCGCCGGCGCCGCACTGTTCACCGAATGGGACGAGCTCGAGCAGGAGTCGTCCGAGCCTCTGCCGACGGAGGCGCGCGGCGACGACCTCGCGTACGTGATCTACACGAGCGGCTCGACCGGACGGCCGAAGGGCGCGATGATCACGAACGACAGCCTCGTCAACGCGTTCTTCGCGTACGACGAGGCGTACCGGCTGTCAAAGGAGACCTCGTGTCACCTCCAGATGGCGAGCTTCTCCTTCGACGTCTTCGCCGGCGACTTCATCCGCGCGCTCCTGTCGCGCTCGAAGCTCGTGCTGTGCCCGCTGGAGGTCGTCATGGATCCGGAGCAGCTGTATGCCCTGATGCTCGAGGAGCGCGTCGACTGCGCCGAGTTCGTGCCGGCCGTCGCGACGATGTTGTGCGAGCACGTCGAGAGCGTGCAGGGCTCGCTCGACTTCATGCGCGTCATGGTGGTGAGCTCCGAGGGATGGCGGACGGACAAGCACGAGCTGTACAAGCGCGTCTCCGGCCCCGCGACGCGGCTGATCAATGCATACGGACTCACCGAGGCGACGATCGACAGCACGTACTTCGAGGCCGACTCGGAGCTCATTCCCGACCGTTTCGTCCCGATCGGGAAGCCGCTCGCGAACACCGAGATCTATCTCCTCGACGGGAACCTCGAGCCGGTGCCGGTCGGCGTTCCCGGCGAGCTATGCATCGGCGGCGCGGGCGTCGCAGTCGGATACCTGAACCGGCCGGAGCTGACGGCAGAGCGCTTCGTCGACAATCCCTTCGCTCCGGGGAGCCGGCTGTATCGCACCGGGGATCTCTCGCGCTGGCTGCCGGACGGCAACGTCGAGTTCCTCGGACGGGTCGATCGTCAGCTGAAGATCCGCGGGTTCCGGATCGAGCCCGGAGAGATCGAGGCGGTCCTCGAGCGCCACCCAGCCGTCCGCACCGCTGCGGTGCTCACATGGGAGAGGCGACCCGGAGACACGCAGCTCGTAGCCTATTTCGAGCCGGTCGACCCGGCCCGCGCGCCCGATGCGCATGCCCTCAGAGACTTCGTATCGGCCGAGCTTCCCGCCTTCATGGTCCCGGCGACGTTCGTGGGCGTCGAGTCGTTCACCCTCACGCCCAACGGCAAGCTCGACCGCGATGCGCTGCCGACGCCCGAGGCGACGCACTACGAGGACGAGATCGTCGAGCCGCGCAACGACATCGAGCGCGAGCTCGTCCGCATCTGGCGGGGCGTGCTCGAGATCGATGACCCGATCGGGGTCACCGACGACTTCTTCGCCCTCGGCGGCCACTCGCTGCTCGCGGTCCGTGTGTTCGCGGAGATCGAGCGCACGTTCGGGATCAAGCTCCCGCTCGGTCTGCTCTTCCAGGGAGCGACGGTCGAGAACCTCGCATCGGCACTCGCCGAGAAGGAGCGGCGCGACCAGGCCTGGGACACGATCGTTCCGATCCGTGCGGAGGGAACGAGACCGCCCCTCTTCGTCGTCGCCGGCTCGGACGGGGAGTTCCTCCACTACCGGGAATTCCTCGACCGGCTCGACTCCGACCAACCGATCTACGGGCTGCAGCCGAACCTGAAGAACCGCAGCGATCCGCCGACGACCATCGCCGGCATCGCGGAGATGTACGTCCGCGACCTGCTCGAGTTCGTGCCCGAAGGCGACATCATGATCGCCGGGTACTGCTTCTCCGGGCTCGTCGCGTTCGAAGCTGCGCGCCAGCTGGAGCAGGTCGGGCGCCACCCTACGCTCCTGGCCATCATCGATTCGTACTACGCACGCAGCCGGGCGCGACACGAGATCGAGAAGCAGAAGTTCGCGGACTTCGCCGGACGCAATCTGCGCGGCAAGGCAGCCTGGATCAAACGCCGCGCGAAGGGCCTGTGGTTCAAGATCCGCACGCGCGCGCGCTGGGTAGTCGCAGACGCACTCAAGAGCTCGGGCGTGACCGTGGAGGGGATCATGACCGTGCGGAACGCGACCCTCCGTGCGCGGCTTTCGTACGACCCCGATCCGGCTCCGGTCCGGGCGCACCTCTTCCGCTGCGTCGAGCAGGGTCGCGACTGGACCCGGCCTCTCGAATTCTGGCACGAGCTCGCCGAGGGCGGCCTCGAGGTGCACGAGCTCGCGCGGGCCGGCATCCGTCACGACAACGTCCTGAACGATCCCTATGCCGGGGACCTCGCTGATGCCCTGGTGGCCGTGATCGAGGAGCTCGTCGAGGGTGCTGCGGAGCCGAGCGCGGCATGACTAGCCGTTCGGCGAGTGCTCCGCCGGAGCCGCCCGAGTACCGTGAATTCGTGGCCTCTCGCCTCGATCCGAGCGGGCTGACCCGCCCCCAGCAGGCTGGGATTCCGACCCCCGGCAGCGCGGTTGTCATCGGTGAAGACGGCCCCCACAGGCGCAGGGTCGCGGCGTCCCTGCGGCAAGGTCCTTGGAGAGTGAAACGCGCCGCGGGCGACGACGCACGGGCGTTCGCCGCTGTCGCAGTGGTCGCATCGGTCGCATACGACGAGGCCACAGGAATCGTGTCAGCGGCGAGGGAGCTGGGCGACGTCGTCGTGGTCGTCGTCGGCGAGCCCACGACCCAGGCCGTGCGCGAGCTACTCGACGCCGGCGCGGACGCAGTGCTCCCGGTCGATGCGGTGGAGACGCAGCTCGTCCCCGCCATGGCGGCCGTGCAGGCGGGGCTCGTCGTCGCTCCCGCCGGGACGCTCGCGCAGTCCGCGGGACGTCCGGCGCTGACGCCACGGGAGAAGCAGTCCCTTGCAATGGTCGTGCTGGGCTTTTCGAATGCAGACATCGCCAACAAGCTGTACGTCGCGGAGAGCACCGTGAAGAGTCACCTCTCCTCGGCTTTTGCGAAGCTCGGTGTCCGAACGCGGAGCGAGGCCACTGCAATCATCCTCGACCGCTCGAACGGCTTCGGCACGGGAATCCTCGCGATCGTCGGCGACGGAGACGCCGACTCGGCCTGAGGGCTGCTCCTGCGGCGTCATGCTTCACGAGCCACTCCTCGCCGATCCGGTGCGGGCGACCCCGGACGCGACCGCGCCCGATCGGCTCGCGCTCGACGGCATCTCGAAGCGCTGGGGTAGCGCCGACCCCGTTCTCGATCGTGTCGACCTCAATTTGCATCCGGCGAGCCTCGTCGCGCTCGTCGGTCGCAACGGCGTCGGCAAGACGACGCTCCTGCGCATCGCCGCCGGCCTCATCGCACCTGACCGGGGCCGCGTCGCGCTCGACGGGCTAGACCCTTTCGCAGACCGGCGCGAGTATCAACGGCGGCTCGGGTTCGTCTCGGCCGGCCAAGGCGGGCTCTACGCTCGGCTCACGGTGCGGCAACAGCTGGAGTGCTGGTCCCGGCTCGCGTTCATCCCCAGGCGCGAACGATCGGACGCAGTCGCAGCCGCGATCGCGCACGTCGGCATGGGAGCCAAGGCGAATGCGCGCGTCGACCGACTGTCGGCAGGTCAACGGCAGCGACTCCGGATCGCGATGGCGTTCATGCACCGACCGGCGCTCATCCTGCTCGACGAGCCGCACACGAGCCTCGACGACGACGGCGTGTCGGCGGTCGAGGCACTGGTGCGCAACGCGGTCGGAGAGGGCGCGACCGTCGTCTGGTGCGCGCCGTCGCTGCCCGACCTCGGGCTCGCCTTCGACGAGGCCTACCTCGTCGACGGTGGAAAGGTGCTGCCCGCGTGAACACCGTCGCCGACTACACGACTGCTGGCATGGCGATCGTCCGCCGCGATGCCCTGCTGTTCTTGAGCTACCGGTTCCGTGTCCTCTCGCAGCTCGCAGCTGTCTTCTTCAGCATCTCGCTGTTCTACTACCTGTCGCGCATGGTGAACGTGACGACGTTCTCGTCGTCCGACGAGTACTTCGGGTACGCCGTGGTCGGCATCGCGATACTCGAGGTAATCGGCGCCTCGTTGTCGGGTCTCCCGCCGGCCCTCCGCCAGGAGCTCGTCGCCGGCACGTTCGAGCGACTCATTCTCTCCCCGGCCGGTGCCGTCACGAGCACCATCGCGATGCTCGCGTTCCCGATGCTCGTCGCGCTCGTTTCCGGAACGGTGGCGCTCATGTTTGGGATCGTCGTGTTCGGGTTGCCGATCCACTGGTCCACGGCGCCCCTCGCGATTCCCGTCGCTCTCCTGGCTGCGCTCGCGTTCGCGCCCTTCGCAATCGGCATCGGCGGAGCGGTGCTGGCGGTCAAGCAGGCGGGCCGGGTAAGCGGATTCGTAGTGACCGGGCTCTCGCTCGTCGGCGGGTTCTTCTTCCCCGTCGCGCTGCTTCCGTGGTGGATCCGCTGGATGTCGCAGGTGCAGCCGTTCACACCGTCGCTCAACCTCCTCCGCCATCTGCTGATCGGCACCCCCCTGGTGGAGTCGGAGTGGCTGTCGTTCGTGAAGCTGATCGGCTTCTCCGCTGCGCTCCTGCCGGCCAGCATCTGGTTCCTGTCCGTCTCCGTGCGTTGGGCCCAGCGCCGGGGAACCATCATCGAGTACTAAGGAGAATCGCATGGACGCCGTCGAGGAAGAACGCGTGGAGAAGGCAGACATTCTCCGATCGTCCGCGCGCCTCCCGGAGCACGTCGTCTACCGCACGTTCGTGTACGAGACGGTCGTTCTCAACCTGCAAACCGGCAAGTACCACGGGCTGAATCGAACCGGCGGTCGTATGCTCGAGCTGCTGGAGCGCGAGCCGACCGTGGGCGATGCCGCGGCGAAGGTTGCGACCGAGTTCAGTCGGCCGATCGCAGAGGTGGAGGCCGACCTGTGCGACTTCACCTCTGACCTCGCTTCGCGAGGGCTCATCGTTCTCACGCAGTGAATCCCGCCGAGGCCGCGGGCACTGCGTTCGGTCTCGCGCTCGACGCCACGGGATTCCGCGCCTTCGACACGCTCTCTGCCGGAGAAGCGTGCCGCCGCGTCGAGATCGTCCTCGACGAGGCGGACAACCTGACAAAGGATCTCAAGGCGTCGCCGCGTGCGTGCCTCGTCGACCGACGCTTTCCGAGCGGCCGCCAGATGCTTCGAGTCGAGCAGCTCGACGGCAACGGCTACTGGGTCGCCGCGCCCGGCTACGGTCGGCACCTGATCTCGTCCGATGGCCGTCGGATCCGCTCCGCGCTCCCTCGTGTGCCGGCGTTGCAATGGCAGCGTCTCTTCTTCGCGCAGGTACTGCCGCTGGCCGCAGCGCTGCAGGGGCTCGAGATCCTCCACGCGAGCGCCGTCGTCCTCGACGGACGCGCGCTCGGCTTCGTCGCCCCATCCGGGACCGGCAAGACGTCGCTCGCCGTCAACCTCGCCGCCGAGGGTGCCGAGTTCTTGACGGATGACGTCCTCGCACTCGACGTCTCGACTGCGACGCCGACCGCCTATGAGGGCGCCCGCCTCGTCAACGTGGCGCGGCACGAGTACGCCGCCCTCGACCCCGCGGCCCGCGTTCGGCTCGGGAGCGTGATCGGCCGTACCGCGAAGGTCCATGTTCGTCCGGCCGAAGCTCGCTCCAGCGCTCCGCTCGCCGCGCTCTACTTCCTGCGCCGCGACTCGAGCCGCAGCGGCGCGGTCGAGATCCGCACCGACGAGGACGGCTCGCGTCTCGTGCTCGGCTCCGGGTTCATCACCTACCTCTCGGAGGCGCACCACCAGCTCGCGCACCTCGAGGCATCGGCGCGGATCGCGAGAGCCGTCCCGCTCTTCCGTGTCGACGTGCCGGGCAACCGGGCTGCCGCCGACGTGTCGGCCGCGGTCGCCGAGCATGCTGCATCGGAGCTCGGATGACCACGCCGACGCCGATCTCGCCGGCACGGCACGAATGGATCCGGGCGTTTCCGCTTCGTGAGAAGGTCGCCCTGGCGGCCGAGATCGTCTTCGAGTACGGACGGGTCCGCCTGCTGCTGCGGCGGTCGGAGCTGCCGGTCGTCCTCACCCGCCTGCGCGGGCGGCGAGCTTCCGCTCCGGCGTATGCGGACGCTCTCGCCGCGAAGGCCGCTGCCGTCCGCCTCGGCCGGGCGATCGGGCGCACGCTCCAGTACGTCCCCGGCGACTCCAGGTGCCTCGTGCGATCGCTCGTGCTCACCTCGCTGCTGGCGCGCCGCGGCATCGACGTCACATTCGTCATCGGCGTCGCCCCCGGCCCCGAGTTCAAGGCACACGCGTGGGTCGAAAGCGACGGCCTCGCTCTCCTCCCGTCCCTGGACGATGAGCACGAGCGTCTCGTCGAGCTCTGAGATCCTCGTCGCGCGCAGCGAGGCCGCCCTCGCGGTCCTCGTCGGCGCGCGCGGCGCGTTCGCCGACGGCGACCTCGAGCGTGCGCGTCGCGCGCTCGGACCGGCAGCGGTCCTCGATCGCGGCGCGACGACGTCCGATCCCTCGGCATGGATCTTCGGCCGCCTGGAAGGGCTCGAGTCGACGGCGCGAGAGCTCGACGTCGACCCCGGCCTCCCCCCCGAGCGAATCGTCCTCGCCGGCTGGCGCCGCTGGCGGGAGGGCCTCTTCACGCGGCTGCGCGGCGCGTTCCTCGTCGTGATCTGGGAACCCCATCCCGGGAGGGCCGTGCTCGCTGTGGACCAGCTCGGCAGCTGTTCGCCGTACGTCTACCGGGATGGTCGAACGGTGTACGCGGGGACGGACGCGACCGTCCTGCAGGGCATCGCCCCGCTCAGGATCGCACCCGACGAGACGAGCCTCGTCCAATGGATCGCAAACCACCCGCCGACGCTCGGCCGCACCTTGTTTCGAGACGTCGACCGGCCGCTCGGCGGCACGTTCCTGACGGTCGACGCCGGCGGCGTCCGGGCTGAGACGTACTGGCAGCCCCGGTATCGCGAGCCCCTGAAGGCGACCTTCGACGATGCGGCCGCCCTCATGTGGGACACCCTGCGCGATTCGATTCGCCGGCGCCTCGAAGGCGCCGGACGGGCCGGCATCATCATGAGTGGAGGCGTCGACTCGACCTCAGTCGCGGCCGCCGCCTCGACGCTCCCGCAGGAACCGCCCGTCGCGTACTCGGCCGTCTTCCCGGGCCGGCCGGTGGACGAATCGGAGCGGATCGACGCGGTCGTCGACACCCTCGGCCTCGGGAGCGTGCAGGCGGTTCCCGAGGCCGTCGGCGCCTTTTCGCTCTCGCTCGACTACCTTCGCCGTTGGTCGATCCCACTCAACGGGGCCGGCTATCTCCTCGAGCATCCTCTGCTCGCCGAGGCCGCGGCTGACGGCGTGACGACGCTCCTTGACGGCCAAGGCGGCGACGAGCTCTTCGCCTTGTCCGGTTTCCTGCTCGCCGACCGTGTCGCGCACGGCCGGCTCTTGTCGAGTGTCCGGTTGACGCAGCGGCTTCCGGGAGCACGCGGCCGCACCCCGCGGCAGCTCTTCCGGGCGTGGCGCTACTACGTGCAAGGAGGGCTCGTCCCGTACCGGCTGCACGCCGAGCTCAAGCGCCGCCGGGCGCGCCGCTTCGCCGACGCCGGCTGGCTCCGCCCCGACGCGTTTGCGCTCCTCGTCGACATGGACAACTCGCTCGACTGGAAGCGCATCGCCGACGGGCCGCGCTGGTGGACGCACAAGGCGTACCTGCTGACCCGGTCGCGCGAGTACGTTCGCATCGCCGACTACCTCCGCGAGCGGGCGGCCATGGCGGGCCTGCAGGCGGCGCCTCCGCTCCTCGACGTCGACCTCGTGGAGGCCGCCCTCCGGATTCCGCCTGAGATCGAATTCGACCCGGACACCGACCGGCCCCTGATCCGGAGGGCGACGCGAGGCATCCTTCCGGACTCGGTGCGGTTATCCATCCGCAAGAGCAACCTCGCGCCGTTCTACCTGGAAACGGCCTCGGGGCGCGACCTGCCCGCCATGCGGGCCGTCCTCACCGCTCCCGACCTGAGGATCGGGCCGTTCGTCGACGAGGCCGCGGTGCGCGACCTGGTCCGGCAGCCGCCGCCCACGGGCGCGGACGGGTTTGGCTGGCAGGCCGAGGTCTGGCGTCTGGCGACGACCGAGTGCTGGTTGCGCCATCTCGAGGCTCCGGATGCGCTGGGGGACCTGCTCGAGCGCGTTCCCCTCCCTCAGCCGGCCTGGACGATCCATCGCCGCCGGCCGGCCGGGATCCCGCGCGTCGCCCGGACGCCGTCCTGAACCTCGACTTTTTTCCGCCTTGACCGGGTCGCGGTTCCCTTTACGCTCTGTTCAATTCTCTTCGAGAAACGAGGTAGACGATGGAGAAGCACGACGATCAGACTGTCGAGTACGAGAAGCCGGTCATCAGCGACTACGGCGATCTCAAGGAGCTCACCGCCGGAACGGTCAGCGGTACGCACACCGACGTTCCGCTCAACACGCCCGTCCCGCCCTTCAGCATCTTCAGCTAGGCGAAACGACCGGACGCATGGGCGGCGCATCGCCGCCCATGCCCGGGTATACGGTTGAACGCATGAGCAGCGTCGATCCGGGCGATGTCGAGACGGCAGCCGCCGGCGCGGATCTGTCGCTGCTCGCCCTCCCCACCACCCGCCGAGGCGCGTCGATCGTCCCGGCGCCCCGCTGGCGCGACTGGATCAATGCCATGGAGGAGCGCTGGGCAAATCGTTGCCTCCCGCTCCTCGTTGCGAACGAGTCCGGCTGGGTCCTGCTGAACCCCGTCGGGTTCACCGCCCGCTGGTCGGGCGAGCCCGGCCGCTCCGCGATCACGATCGACCTCGACGAGGACGTCCCCAACCCTCGTCCGGTCGAGAGCCACTTCGGCTACGGCATCATCACGTGGAGCGTGCCGTATCTCTTCCGGACGCCTCCGGGGTTCAATCTCCTCGCCCGGGGGCCTGCCAACTGGCCGAAGGACGGCGTTTCCCCCCTCGAAGGCCTCGTCGAGACCGACTGGTCCGTGGCGACCTTCACCATGAATTGGAAGTTCACGCGACCGGACATCGACGTGCGCTTCGACCCGGACGAGCCTTTTTGCATGATCGTGCCCCAGCAGCGAGGCGAGCTCGAGCGCTTCGCTCCGGAGATCCGGCCGCTCTCGAGCGAGCCGCAGATCCACGCAGACGCGGAGCGCTGGTCGCGCGAGCGGGACGGCCTGCAGGTGAAGAAGTTCCTCGCCTCGTACTCGAAGGACTTCGAGGAGTTCCGCACGGCGTGGGAACAGGACTACTTCCGCGGACGCACGCCGGAGGGCCACCTCGCCGAGGAGCACGAGACGCGACGGAAGCTCCGACCGTTCGCGCCTCCCCCCGCCGGCGACGCCTGAGGCACGGCGGCGTCTCGCCGCGTCTTCGCCTGCCTACCGTCGAGACTCATCGGAGGCGCCGAGTATGCGCCGCCGTTCCCTGAAATACGTCGTGGGATCCTTCGTCGCGGGGGGATCGGAATGCGGTATGGGCTCGGTGCCGGAGCCGGCGAATTTCTTGTGGTTGTACTGGACCCAGAACTGGAACGCGCGGTCGGCGTCCTCGCTGTTGCGGTTGATCGTCTCCTCCTCCATGCGCCAGCGCGGACTGCATGTCTCGCGTGGGACGGGCACGAGCTGCGCGATCGGCGGCCACTGGTCGCGGCGAAGGCGGACCACCTCGCCGGGACGGTCGAAGACCAGATTGAGCCATATGTCGTACTGGAGCCAGTCCGTCTCGAGCACGGCCTCCATCACATGGCAGGCACGCGGCGGAAAGTTCACCGGGCTGCGGATCTGAAGCGCCCACCCGGGGGGTGTCTCGAAGATGCAACCCGTCCAGATCTGCACGACCCCCTCTTCGAGCAGGCCCCACGTGAACTTCGTCCGCCCGCCCGGGCCTGACCAGCGGTCGACGTGGGCGCGATCCTCCTCGTCGGCGAGGAAACGGAGCAGGTGCCAGTCACTGTCGTCGTAGGGCGTCCGGATCTCGTGCTCGAAATCGCGGCCCCCTCGCCACTCGATGTCGACGTCGACCGGGGGGAACATCCACCAGCCCGCAGCATTGGCGTTCGTGAGCGGGCCGCAATACCTCACCCCGCCCCGATGCGCCGTGCCGTGCAGCGTTTTCTCGGCCCGGACGAGCTTCGCGCTCTGCGGGTGGAGACGCCAGACCTTCAGCTCGAAATCGTCGCTCGGCACGCATCGTGGAGCTTAGTTTGCCCTGCCGCCCCCGGGCTCCCCCCCAGAAGAGGGGTGCCGGGATACCCCGGACAGTCTTTCGTTTCTGGCCTACCCACCGCTCCGGCGCTTGCGCAGGATTGAAGGCGCACGACGACCCGCGAGGAGACGTATGGGAGAGGCATTGGAAGCCGACGAGATGATCGCGTACGACGAGCCGCCGCGCATGCCCGACGAGAGCCTGGGCGCCCGCGTCCGGGCGCTTCTCCCACGAGTGGACGTGGCGCACGTTCCCGTCCGCCGTCGGCGCGGGTGGCTGATACGGCGAATGCTCGTCCTCGCCGACATCATCGGCCTCGTGACCGCGTTCTCCATCGTCGGGATCCTGTTCCGGACCAACTGGGAGCTCGTCGTCGCCTCTCTTTCGAGCCTCCCGATGTGGGTCATCATCGCGCGCGTCTACCGGCTCTACGACCAGGACGAGGAGCGTACGCATCACCCCACGACTGATGACATCGTGGGCGTCTTCCATCTAGTCACGATTGGCACCTGGATCCTGTTCATCGGGGTTCGGGCGGTCGGTATCGCCCACCCGACTCTCGGGAAGGCGGTCGTCTTCTGGGGGACGGCCATCCTCGCGATCGAGGTTGCGCGCGCCGGTGCCCGAGCGCTCAGCCGTCGCAGCCCCATGTACTTCCAGAACACGCTCATCCTCGGAGCCGGGGACATCGGGCAGCGAGTCGCCCGCAAGCTGCTCCGCCATCCGGAGTACGGCATTCGGCTTGTCGGTTTTATCGACGGCCAGCCGAAGCCCCGTCACGACGACCTCATGGACATCCCGCTCCTCGGGGGGCCGGACGAGATCCTCGAGCTCGTCCTCACGCACTCCGTCGAGCGCGTGGTGATTGCGTTCTCGAACGACACAGCCGACGAGACCCTCGCGGCAGTGCGCGCCCTGAACGACGCCGACGTCCAGATCGACATCGTCCCGCGCCTGTTCGAGCTCGTGAGCTCGAGCGTCAAGATCGACACGCTCGAAGGGTTGCCCTTGATCGAGCTTCCGCCGGTCCGCCTCCCGCGCAGCGCAAAGATGATGAAGCGCACCGTCGACATCGTCGGCGCCTCGGTTCTCATGCTCCTCACCGCACCGCTCTTCGCGGTTGCGGCGATCGCCATCAAGCTCGACTCGCCGGGTCCTGCCTTCTTCAGGCAGACACGGCTCGGCAAGGGCCAGGTCCCATTCACGCTGCACAAGTTCCGGACGATGCAGGTGAACGTCGACACCGAAGAGCACCGGAACTACATCGCGAAGACGATGAACGCGGACCTCGCTGCGAACGGCAATGGCCTGTACAAGCTGTCGCGCGGGGACGCAGTCACACGTGTCGGCAGGATTCTTCGGAAGACGAGCCTGGACGAGCTCCCGCAGCTGTTGAACGTACTCAGAGGCGAAATGTCCCTCGTCGGACCACGCCCGTGCATCCCATACGAGAGGGAGTACTTCAAGCCCCACCATTTCGACCGCTTCCTCGTCCCGGCTGGAATCACCGGGTTGTGGCAGGTGACGGCGCGGGCGCATTCGACCTTCGGCGAGGCGCTCGACATGGACGTCGCCTATGCCCGTGGCTGGTCTCTCGGCCTCGATCTTCGCCTGCTGTGCCGAACGCCGCTCGCAGTGTTCGCAGGGAAGGGGGCGGCATGAGCTCGACCTTGAACCAGCCGTCGGAGCTCGCCGCCGAGCAGGTCGCCGCGGCGCCTCCCGACTCGACGCCCGTGCGCATTGCCGTCGTCGGTCTCGGCTATTGGGGCCCGAATCTCGTGCGCAACCTGCACGAGCTCCCCTCGGCCGACGTGGTCGCGGTTTGCGACCTCGAGGAGGACGCTCTCGGCGCCATGCAGCGCCGCTACCCCGCGATCGCCACGACGACGAGCATCGACGACGTATTGCGCGACGAATCGATCGAAGCCGTCGCGATCGCGACGCCCGTATCGTCCCACTTCCCCCTCGCACGGGCGGCCCTCGAGGCGGGCAAGCACGTGTTCGTCGAGAAGCCGCTGGCAGCGTCTTCGGCCGAAGCCGAACAGCTGGTCGAGCTCGCCGAGTCGCAGAAGCTCGTGCTGATGCCGGGACACACGTTCCTCTACAGCCCGCCTGTGGACACGATCCGCCGGCTCATAGGCGACGGCGAGCTCGGTGAGATCTTCTTCATCTCCACGAGCCGCGTGAATCTCGGTCTCCATCAGCCCGACGTGAGCGTTGCCTGGGATCTCGGGCCCCACGACTTCTCGATCCTCCACTACTGGCTGCGGGAGGCGCCCCATTCCGTATCCGCGGTCAGCCGCGGATGCATCCTTCCGGACACGCCCGACGTGATGTTCGTGAATCTCGAGTTCCCGTCCCAGACGATCGCGCACGTCGAGCTCTCGTGGCTCGCCCCGAGCAAGCTGCGGCGGACGACGATCGTCGGCTCGGAGAAGATGGTCGTGTACGACGACACGAGCAACGAGCCTGTTCGCGTCTTCGACTCGGGGGTCGTCCTGCCCGATCCGGAGAGCTTCGGTGAATACCGCCTGACGTATCGGACCGGCGACATCGTCTCTCCACACGTCGGCGCGGCGGAGCCTCTCAGCCTCGAGATGCAGGACTTTTGCTCTTCCATTCGCTCCGACCAGCGCCCACGATCACACGCCGCCCTGGGTCTCGACGTCGTGCGGATCATCGAGGCGGTCGACCGCTCGCTCGCCCAGGACGGCGCGAAGGTGCGCCTGTCCGCGGCCTAGGCCACTAGACCAGTGCATCGGGCGCCGTGCCACCGTGGCACGGCGCCCAAAAGACACCCGAGAACGACGTCGCCTCGAACGAAGCTAGACGGCGACTGCCGCAGCCTCGCGCTGCGCCGGAAGGAGCCCGTGGACCTGCGCCCAGCGGCTCGCCTCGGTCCGGTTCGCAACATCGAGCTTGCGGTAGATGTTCGACAGATGGAACTTCACCGTCTGCTCGGTCACCCACAGCATCTTCGCCAGCTGCGAGTTCGAATATCCCTCGGCGACCAGCCGTAGGATCTCGAGCTCGCGACGCGTCAGCTCGCGGGCGGCCGACTCCGCCTGCGGGTCGGGAAGCGTCGGAAGCGGCGCGATTCCCTCACCCGCGAGATAGATCGACCGTTCGAACACCTGGCGAATAGCCGAAGCAAGGTCCTCCTGCTCGGCTGTCTTGACGCAATAGGCGCTCGCCCCTGCCCCGAAGGCCCTGCCAACAGCCTCCGGCTCGTCGCTCTCGCCGACGACCACCGACCGAAGGCCGGGATGCGCCTCGCCGGCACGAGCGATGAAGCCGAGCCCGTCACAATCGACGAGGTCGACTCCGGCGATCAACACGTCGGGCCGGAGGTCCTCGACGAGCTCGAGGGCGTCCTCGCCGCTCGTCGCTCGCCCGACGACGTCTATACCCAACCCAGCTACAAGCGTCTCCATGGCATCCAGCCAGAGCGGATGCCTATCCAGGAGTACCGCGGACTTCTCGTTCGTTCCCCTCATCGAAAGGGCCGCCTCTCGATCGTTGGTTTGCACTACCCCCGGTCTGCTGAGGGACGAGTCCCTAAGTGACCAGTGTTTCTTTCTACAACGCCGCTCGCGCCCTGTAAAGAGGACCGGGGTCGAGCCTAGCCTTCTTGGGGGCGTCTCCGGCGAGAACCATCGCTATACGATGGTGAGCGTGGGCCGTTTCTCCACCGAATCCACACCTTCCACAGGCACTCGACACCGCGCCATGGAGAAGCCATAGTCGTGGAGCAGGCAAGCGAGCCGAAAACTGGGCGAATGTCCAGGCGGACTCGGGAGCAAAGATGCCGAATATCACGGAGAATGGACGACTTCGAGGCCTTCCGGGGAACCGCCGAAGATGGCTTTTTGCGGACACTCGATCATGAG
>Ga0070741_10002766_pt1 | contig 45785 bp, 34 predicted proteins | sample Coa_R1_4_FD_66440 | JGI IMG/M metagenome (GOLD analysis project Ga0070741, IMG submission 66440) | Surface soil microbial communities from Centralia Pennsylvania, which are recovering from an underground coalmine fire - Coalmine... | ecosystem: Environmental > Terrestrial > Soil > Unclassified ... | reverse complement strand
CTGTTGGCCGTAATCGGGAGCTATCGGTTGAACCATGGTGATCCGATCCTTTTGCCGGCGGTACGTTCAAAAATTCCTTCAAGAAGTTTTGAGACAGTCTCAGCGCGATGTCCCTACCTCCCCGTTTGCCGTGGGACAGGCTTGGCAAAGAGTTTGGGATTGTTATAAAATGGTCCCATGGACCCTTACGAAAGGCGGTTCGGTGGTTTGGCCAGGCTGTACGGCAGGGCTGGGCTGGAACGGTTGCGTCGCGCCCACGTCTGCGTTGTTGGTTTAGGGGGAGTGGGATCGTGGGCCGTTGAAGCACTGGCCAGGTCCGGCGTGGGGAGATTAACCCTAATCGATCTGGACGATGTGTGTATCAGCAACGTGAACAGGCAGTTGCACGCACTGGACGGAGAATTGGGCAAGCCAAAGGTTGAGGTGATGGCCCGCCGCGTCGCGGCGATTAACCCTGACTGCGTCGTGCAGCCACTCCATGCCTTTTTCCTTAAATCCAACGCCAGCGAGATTCTCGCTAATGGTTTCGATGCGGTGCTGGATGCAATCGACAGTCCCTCGCTGAAATGCGTGCTGATTTCCTCGTGCAAACGGGCCGGGATCCCAGTGACGGTGGTAGGCGGAGCTGGCGGCCGGCAAGACCCGACTGCTATAGAGATCACGGACCTGGCGTTTTCAAGCGGTGATCGGCTATTGCAGCATGTTCGCCGCAAGCTGCGCCGCGATTACGGTTTTCCGCGCGGTGACCAGGATTTCGGGATCGAAAGCGTGGTATCGCGTGAAGCGCCGATGTTTCCGACGCGGCAAGGCTGTGTATCAGCCAATCGCGCGGAGGCAGCGGATCTCCGGCTGGACTGCAGCAGCGGATTCGGGACGGCGAGTTTTGTGACGGGCGCCTTTGGGTTGGCGGCGGCCTCGCGGATCGTGCGGCACATCGCCTCCGGTGCGTCGCCAAAAATGAGTCCAATTTCTGACGACGCTATTCAAGCGCCGGCCGCAAGGTCTGTCCAGATGGCTTCCAACACCGGTATCTAGAGTGTCTTCAAGCTGCCAAACAAACGTTTGAAATTCTCCTCGACTCGGCCCGCGAGGCTGTCGATAGGTTCTCCCAAGAGCTCCGCGGCAAAGTTGTAAACGGCGGCCAGGTTGGCCGGATGATTGATTGGTTTTCCCGTTTGCGCGTCGAGTAACGGGTATTTCACACGTTCGGCCGGCAGGGATTGATCGGGAGCATCGGTCTCGAGGAGGAGTCGGTCGGGTGGAACACTTTTGAAGGCGTCGCGTTGTCGAACTTTTTTCTCGTGCGCATAATAACCCGGGAGAGAAAAGTACGCTCCCAACTCGGAGAGCGCAGGAATCATTTCCTTTGGTCCGCCAAAGGAGTGCAGCACGAAACCGCAACGCGGTCGGGGGTGTTGCTCAAGCAATTCCAGGAGCCGGCCCCAGGCTTGCAGACAGTGAATGCTGACCGGCAAGTTGCGCTCGGCGGCCAGGCGCAATTGGGCAACAAAGACCATTTCCTGGTCTTCGAGATCGTAATCCTTGATCCAACGGTCCAGGCCGATTTCGCCAACGCCACTGGGCGTTTGATCCAGAAAGCCTGACAAGGTTTGTTCCCAATCGGCGGACCGCTGCTTGAGGTACCACGGATGATAACCAAAGGAAGGAATGACCTCCGGGTACTGGCGAGCCAGCTCGAGCACCGCAGGCCAGTCTTGCTCGCTCGAACCGTTGACCACCATATAGCGAACCTGCTCATTACGTAGCGCGCGCAGGACCTGATCACGAACCGGGCTCAGTCGCTCGTCCTGAAGATGGTTATGCGCGTCGAAGAGTTGCCGCATTGAGAGTAAACTCACGTGGTTTGCTCGAGAAGCAAGCCCAGACTGCGGAAGCATTACAGAGTTACAGACAAATGTGGAGTGGTGGTAAACCCCCTGTTACCAACAAATAAACGAATCACGGCAGGTAATCCCGAAAGGGCATCGGAGGTTTTGCTCTGAGCCAGCGGTTCGGCGTGCCGCGTTCCGCGTTCGCCCAAATCGCGAGCGGAGCGAGGCCGACTGAAGTCCTGTAAGGACGATGAGAAAACAGCCAGGCCCAGCGAGGGACGAGCGCCGCCTTGGGTAAGAGACACAAAATGATTTCCTCTCTTTTTTCCAATCTGGCTTGGCGCGCCCGGGCGCGCCAAGCCAGATTGGAAAAAAGAGAGGCGGGGTGGTGGGCGGCGGTTTACCCAGGGCGGCGGCCTCGGCGGCCTGGCCCTGGGCTATTCTCTCGCCGCCCCTCCCTGGGCTCCGGAGTGCGCCCTTTGCTAATATTAGGGGCACAAACCGTGCAATTTCTACTCTCAATCCGTCCCAATTGGCGCTCATCTTTGCGGCTTAGAGCGTGTCTTAAAACCTCGGCTTGGGCGTGGACACCTGAGTTTGGAGTCCCGCCTTCAGGCGGCTTTGGCGCAGGGCCGCCTAAAGGCGGGACTCCAAACCGAGTTTTAAGACACGCTCTTAGCGACTTGGAGTGAGATTTTGAGGTGCGTGGATCACGCTTTCCGCGCCTTAAGATAACCGGAAATTAGAAATAGCACTGCACTGGCTCGAAGGAAGAGTTGCGCAACGAGCGCCTTGTTCTGCCAGGAACCCGTCTGCGCGCTCCCGTAAGCCATGGTGATAAGAACGCCAGTCGTGATCTCGTAGAGGCCGAGGAGGATCACCGGACCAATTCCGGGCCGCACCCAGAGCCAGACAAAGCCCGCCACGAGCACCAGGATATGGGCTGCATCCGGCAACCAGCCCCCGCCGAGTACAATATCGGCGGTCAGGTAAAGAGCCTGGGCGGCCACTAAAGCCAAAGCAATGCGAAAGGGCTCAGGGCCGGCTGGGAGCTTCTTCAACACCCAGCCAACTCCGAAGGCGAGAGCCAGCGGAATCACCAACAGCCACCCGCAGTAGGAACCCACGGCCGCACCAAAGAGCCATGCGACCACAACCCCAATCTGCCGACCGGCCGGTGCGGGCAGTTTCTGTTGCGGTGGATCTGTTTGTATCGGTGCTTGTGTCTCCATACGGCGCGGTGAGGCCATCAACATGGAACTGAGCCGCACGCGCCGGGCAAAACGCCTCGACGAAGCGACTGACAACCGAAATTGCTAAACACTGGTGACATAAAAGGCAGCGCGGGCCGGCTCCAGTAGAAAAGGCATCACGTTGCTTTCTCAACGGGCTCATGAAGTAATAGCACAAGCCGTCCGGCGCCGCGACGAAGAATACCTGAAATTTCCGACCATCTCGCTCATCCACACGCGACCTCCCACGCAACGCGAAGAGGTTAAAAGCGTGTTTTAAAAACCGGCCGGGCCGCCGGCGCCGACTTGGGCGTGGGCGAATAGAGTTCGGAGTCCCGCCATTAGGCGGCCCGGCGCCAAAACCGCCTAAAGGCGGGACTCCAAACCCAATTCTAACACACGCTCTAAGGTTTTCCTGAGTCAGACCCGTCAGCCTTATTGCGCTTGGGGTGAGAGTGGGAGGTTCTCGTAGACCTCTGCGGACTGAAAATCGGCAGGCCGCCGTGTTTTTGTTTCATTTTGGGCAATTTTCGCGGATGTTTCCCCACAGGAACCGGATGTGATTTGAAATTATGCGCCAGGCGATCGGGGTTTTCATCTCGTTGTTTTTCCTGAGCGCCGCCTTGGTGGCCGTGACGTGGCTGCTGACATTGCGGTTGGCGCCGGAAGCCAAGCAGGGCCGGTTTAACCGGTGGCTGTTAGGGTGGACAATCAAAGGGCTGCTGCTGCCTGCGCTGCTCTGGGCGATTCTGAACATTGGCATTTCGATATACTTGCAGCCGTTCATGCCACAGGTGCAAGCGGCCCGCAATCGCGGCGGCGCCTGGGCACCGGAGTACCTGTTCGTCAATGCCGAAGGCCTGGTTCTGATGAGCTCTTACTGGAGCGCGATGACTTTGGGGTGGGTGCTTCTGAGCGCGCTGGGATCAGCCGACGCCAAGGCCCGGGAGGATTTCCGAACGCTGGGTGTGACTTGCCTGTTGGCGCTGGGGATCCCCACCGGCCTGATCCTGTTCTGCGGCGGGTTGCGGGCCGCCGGGTTTGCCGGAACGCTGTTGCTGGGGCCGATTGCCGGCTGTTCCCGTGAGTTGCTCCAGCCGCGCAAATTGCCTCCGATGTACGCCCGGGCCATCGCGCGTCTGAAATTTGGCAAGTATGCCCAGGCGGAAGCGGAAATCCTCAAGGAATTGGAGAATTGGGAAGACGATTTCGAAGGCTGGATGATGCTGGCGGACCTGTATGCCACGCATTTCAATAACCTGCCTGACGCCGAGCAGACGGTGCTGGATATTTGCGCCCAACCGGAAACGACTGCGTCGCAACTGGCAGTCGCTTTGCACCGGTTGGCGGATTGGCACCTGAGGCTGGCCGAGGATCCGGATGCGGCCCGACGGGCGTTGCTGATAATTTGTGACCGACTCAAAGGAAGTCACCTGGCCCATATGGCCCAACTGCGGATCGACCAGTTACCGGCGTCCGGGGCCGAACTGCGTGAACAGCAGGGCGCGCGCGCTATCCCGTTGCCGGCATTGGGCGACCAATTGGACGAACCGGCGGATGACGCCCCGGTCGACCGCAACAAGGCGGCAAACGACGCCAACGCTTTGGTCGAGCAACTTAACCAGAATCCGAACAATGCCGCCGCGCGGGAAAAGCTTGCGCGAGTATTGGTCGAGCGGTTGGATAAAGCGCAACTTGGGATCGAACAAATTGAATTGCTGCTGGCGATGCCTGAGCGCTCGGACGCGGAACGATCGGGTTGGATGGGGCTGGTGGCCGCCTGGGAAATCAAGTACCGGCACGACCTCAAACGCGGTCGCAGCTGGCTGGAACGCCTGACGCGTGAGTATCCCAACAGCATCCAAGCTTTCGCCGCTCGCCGTCGGCTGGAATTATTGGTGCGACAATCAGGCACGGAGCGGCCTTGACCCGAACTAAGGCCCATGCCACGTAACCAGCCTCGGACGCGCACAGCGTTTCTTTCGCTTCGCAACGCCACGTTTCGCCTGGGCGATCGATTGATTTTTGAAAATACAAACTGGGCTTTTAATCGGGACCAACAATGGGCGATCATCGGGCCTAACGGCTCAGGCAAGTCGGTCTTCGCCGACGGATTGCGCGGTCGTCTGCCCCTGGTTCATGGTGAGCTGCGGTATCTTTTTCGACCGCCCCCGGGTCTGAGCCCGGAGGAAGCAATCGGACAGGTTGCGTTTGAGGACCGCAAAGCCGAAGTGCATGGCACGGTGGTCCAATCGCGGTGGACCAGCTTTGAGGAAGAAGGGGCCGAGCGGGTGAGTGACTTTCTTGGGTACGATCGGGTAATGGAGATTAACCCTTACGAGGTATCGCTAAATAACGATCAGGCGAGGGCGCACTTTGACGCCCGGCTCAGGCGGGTGGCACGATTGCTTCAGATCGAACCGTTGTTCTCGCGCAGGCTGTTGGCGCTATCCAATGGTGAACGGCAAAGGGTTGAACTGGCGCGCACGATGGCTCGGCCACTGCGCCTGCTTATCCTGGACGAGCCCTATGGCGGGCTGGACGCTTCGAGTCGGCAGCAACTTCACGCAATCCTGGAACGCTTGCTGAAAACGCGCTTGCGGGTCCTGCTGGTTACCGCCCGCACCGAAGACCTTCCACGTCACATCACCCACCTGCTCCTGTTGAAGGAATGCCAGGTTCTAGCCGCCGGGCCTCGCAAGAAGATCCTCGCCTCGTTGGAGCGGCTGCGGCCCCGACGAATAACCCGACCGCGCCTTTCATCGTCCGCCCGCAAGAGCCCGCCTGGCGCTGGATCGACACGAAATCTAATTGAAGTGCGCAATGTCACAGTGCGCTATGGGACGAGCACCATTCTCAGTAATTTGAGCTGGACCGTTCGAGCCGGGGAGAGCTGGGCACTGCTCGGGCCGAACGGCTCAGGCAAGACGACGCTCCTGAGCCTGATCCAGGGCGATAATCCCCAGGCTTATCTCAACGAAGTAAGTGTTTTCGGACGCCGCCGCGGCAGTGGTGAGTCGATCTGGCAGCTCAAGAAACGCATCGGCTGGGTCTCGCCGGAACTTCACTTGCATTTCGATGATGCATTTTCGGTGCTGAACGTGGTGCTGTCCGGCTTCCACGACACCATTGGGCTGTTTGAAAGAGCGACACGGCATCAAATGGCGAGGGCGCGGTATTGGCTCAAGCGCTTTGGATTGGAGACAGCCGCCGAGTTGCCCATGTTTTCGTTGTCCGCCGGTCTCCAACGCGTCGCCTTGTTCGCCCGCGCGCTGGTGAAAAAGCCCAGCCTGTTGATCCTCGACGAGCCTTGCCAGGGTTTGGATTCGGCGCACACAAACATTGTGGTGCAACATGTCGACGTATTGGTTCGTTCAAAGGAAGTCACGGCGATCTTTGTTACCCATCGGCCGGAGGAAATTCCTCACTCGATCAAACGAGTCTTGCGGTTGCCAAACCGCTCCTCTGCCGCTGACGTCATTTGGCCGGGTTAATCAGATCGATATCACGATTCCGAAGCCACCGGCTGCGCCTTAACGGGTGGGATAAGCGCAGGCAACCGGTAATCCGGGACACGTTTGGCCAACCGGCCACCGAGTGCCAGGACCAGGGCTTTGACGGTAATCTCGAAGATCAGAAAGGGCTTCGTGACGAGATCGGTCCCGCCGCAACGGCTGGCTTCGGCGAGTGTTTCGGGATCGTTTTTTGCCGTCACGAACACCACCGGCGTCTGGTGGTTGGGAACGGATTCGCGGATCTTTGAGCAAAGCTCAAACCCGTTAAGGCCGGGCATCATGATATCCAGAAAGATCACATCGTAGCCAATCGCCGAAGCCTGCGCCAATGCCGCCTCGCCATTGGCGGCCAGGTCCGGTTGGTTAAACGCTTTTTTCAAGGACAGACCCACTGCGTGGCGGCTGATCAGGTCGTCGTCTACGGCTAGAATCCGGATCGGCGCGGCCAGCAGCAGCTCGGCTGTGGCGCCATGTTTGCAGAGAGCTGCCAGCAGCTCCAGCGCGACGGCAACCGTTTCATAGCTGGTCGAGGCGATTACGCGGGTACGGTCCATCAACTGGCCTACTAACCCTTCCGTGGCGGTAGCGACCTGCCAGATGGGAAGCAACTCAGCGGCATTGGCCATGCGCGTGACGGTGCCCAGCCGAACCCGCAGCTCTTGCAACAGTGGGCGCCGAACGCTCGGATCGGTTTCCTTGCGAAGCGCCTGGAGCACACGCTGCGCTTCCAAGGCCTGCTGCAGCGCCGAAGTATGTTCGGTCGCCGAATGCGGCGGAGAAACCGATGTGTCTTTCAAAGTCTCCGGCGGCATGGGCTTGGCCGGAGCCGCAGGCAAACGAGGGCCGGCTTTGAAAGAGACGATGAACTGACCGAAGGCTTTCTCTTCGGCGAGAGCCGCACCGCCGGTTCTTGAATATTCCCTTGGGCCTGCAGTGGTGGCAAAAGATCGCGGCATTGCGTCACCCAGCTGGGGCGCGATGCGAGTCAAATAGAGCATCAGGGCCAAGCCGACAAGCATGGCCAGCAACACGCTCTGAAAGGGGGTAAGAAGGCCCTGAACCGGCAGTTCGGCTCGACCTAAGCTGGTGTGACCCACTGGGGCGTCGGCGGGTTGATCCAATCCCCGAGAGAACGCGCTGCGAGGCAGAGCGAACTGAACGCGGAATTTTTCCTGGGTCTGTTTTGCCATCGAACGCAGCCACACCTGCTGGTCCGGGCTCTCGCGCACCGGGGAGGCTTCGAACAGGGCGGTTTGAGCACAGAGACGGTAACCCGCACACAAGGTGACCAGCACAAAAACCACACACCATAGAAAAGGGCAAAAACAACGCCGGCACAGAAGCGATTTCAATCCTGGCAAAACCTGGTGAGGCGCGTTTGGAGCAGTCATCTTAAAAGGTGGCTGGAACTGAGGTTTGACCGGGGCGGACGGCCGCCCAGCGGCTGCGAATGACCTTGTACAAACCGGGGGTCAGCGGCGGCAGCCTGGTTGGATTATCAAAATTCGTATCATAGGCCCAGACCCGTTTGGGGGGCGAATAAACATTCGTGCCACCCCAAGAATTGGTCGCATAAAGACTGGAAAACATTTTTACCATCGACCCATTGAACGTGAACTGGTTGGCCAACCCCCACGTCTCGAGGTAGCGAGGGAAGTTTTCCATGCCACCGCTGTAGCTGGTGGCGGTCGTTTCAACGTCTCCAGCCAATAGGGCAGAGTTCACGGTCGTGGGTGCGGCCGTGCGTGTCCCGACCGCGGCGGCGCTGGTGGCATCGCTCCAGCCTTCGGAAAGAACGGTTATAGCGTCCGCGGCAAGCGAAGCGGGCAAAGAGGTCGAAGTGTCCGAGGTACCCAGGTTGCTACTGTTATACTGATTGTAATTGCCCAAAATGTAAAGAGGCCGGCCGGTCGCCACAGTTAACCCCCGAGGAGGCAATTGGGTTCCGTTTTTTAACCGGACTGCTCCCAAAGCGCTGCCGGACAAGGTGCGTCCGTCAACGACATAGACGGAGGAAACGTCCTTTGATCCCAGAGCATTGCGCAGATTGGAATTGGTCGCGCTCCAGGCCACGAGGCCAGCGACGTCGATGTCGATTGGCTGGACGGTTTTGGACTCACGCGAATCGTAAAAACTCGACGCAGTGGAAACAAAAGAAGTCAGTTGAGCCGTTGGAACGGGCACCATGAAATTGTTAAAGCGGCCGCTGGAACCCGTCACCACGACATTGGTGCCGATGTTGGTGACGACCAACAGCATATCCGTCTGATTGAAGTACCGCTGCCGCCCCATGGGCGAATTGGGATCTTCTCCCGGCGGAGGCGGCTCGATGATTTCACGAACCGCGGTCAGGGTATTAGTTACACCGATAGGCAGCGTCAGTGCCGGAACGTGAGAACTGGTCGGCGCCTGATAGACAACCGAGCCAACGGGCGCGGTTCGACTGTCGAGTGGAGCGCGCTGGAAAAGCAGGTCGCCGACCGAGGTAACGGCGGATTGGAAAGTTAAGAGGTTGTCCGGTTCAACGTATAGCTGGCCGTTGGAATGAACCCGGCCCGTGATCGTGAAGGGTTGTCCGCAACTGATCTCCATGTCACCGGAGGAATACATGGCAAACTGGAAGACCGGAACACGGGCCAACTGGACTTGCTGGAGCACCGCGCCAACAACGTCCTGAAGGACTCCGTCCTGGCGGGCATTGCTGAGCACCGTATAGGTCGAGGCGTATCCTTTCAGCCCTGCGTAAGTCGAGTTCAGGACAACGTAGGAATTGGCGCTGGCGAGATTAACGTAAGTGGAGTTGGCGGTGCCATTGCCATCACTGAAATGCCAGTCATTCCAAAAAGAGGAGTCCGCCGTCGTGGGAGCCGTTTGTTGGTAGCTGCCCAGATTGGCCTGCACGAGGGCCTCTCCGCCGTTGAGATAGTCTTTGGTGATAAGACCGACGACCTTTTCGGTGGCTCCCTCGGCTGCCGCCACAGCGCGCTGGTATTGGTCAGCCCGGGAATTCAGTTTCGTGCCGGAGATCGAGTACGCAATGACGGCCGTCATCATAATCAAGGCGATGCCGGTGAGGACAGTGGTAATGAGCAGCGCCGTTCCGGATTGGCGGCGGTGTCGGTTGGAAGGGCGAGCATTCATTCTAGTCGGTTAAGCGGCGGGTAACCGAAGTCTCGAGCTTGGAGAATTGTCCGGCGGGCAACCAGGGCTGGGCAGTGACCAGATCCAGGGTGGCGTGAATAACCCGATCGCTTTGCGAATTAGTCAGCACATTGCCCAAACAGTCCTGGGCGGAAAAGATCCCGGTATTAGTAACGCTGGAGGCAAGAAGCGTGGTGGTGGACGCTGCGCTGGCCATGCGCCGAAGCGACTGATCGGAGTTGTTCAGGAAGTAGATCACGACGTTAGTTGCATTGGTGAAAGGCTGCACGAGCAAAGCGCTGCCGACCTGCGGTTGGCCATCCAGCAGCCCGACAAAATTCCCATTGGTCACATTGCCAATCCATAGGCTGTTGCACTGCCTGATTTCGTCGGCCATGGTGCCCAGAGCTTTGCGCGCGCCATCGGTCGCCTTGAGTTTGCTCGAGGCCATCTGGAACAAACGCATTCCGAATAAGTTCGCCCCCACCACTCCGCCAAGAAGCAAAACGAAAAGCGTCGATGAGATGAGCGCCTCGGGCAATGTGAACCCAGCGCATGATTGAATGCGCGGGCTACGGGCGCGACATCCGGTTGCGGAACGCGGGCTCATTGGTCAGGTGCGCGGCAGGTTTCGATGGTGTTAGTTAGCAACTGAACCCCTTTGAACCGCCAAACACAATCGACTCGAACCCGCTTAAGCGGGGGGTTGGTCGAGATTTGAGAAATCAGAGTAAAATTCGTCCCGCAGACCGCAACGTTGTTCGGGCCGACTAGATCCAGTATTACCACCTCATTAGGGAAATTGGATGCCACCAATTGGTCAACCGCGGGCCAACTCGAGAGATCCCATTTGGCGCTACGGGCCTGTTCTATTCGCTCCAAAGCCCTTTGCGTCGCCGCCAACTGCATGGCCGACTTTTCGGCCATACCTATCCCAAACAAATATCCCAGGATGATCGCCGCGATTGCCGTGATCGAGATGCCCAGTGCGACGACGACTTCGACGAGAGTCATACCGGACCTGGATAAGGTGGCCCTCTCTGATAGGTGGCAGGTGACCCTTGTCGAATAACAGCGATTCGTTTCGGCGTTTGGTCGTAAACTCATGTTCCGCGCAGACTAACGCCACATTGAAGAGCATCTTAAGTGCCACTAAAACGCCGGATGCGCCCATTTTTTGGCTGCATCGTCACAAATGCGGACAGTACGGAGGCGCCCGGCGTGAAACACCGGACGGACGAAGCGTCCCCGACGAGAGAAACCGCCTATAACAGGTAATCCTTAAGCCATTAATTCACTGCTTAGTGGCAATGCAGGTGTTCTGACAAAGTAACGTCGCTCGCTATGACCAGTATTGCACCTCCTCGCCGTCCCGTTTCTAGACACGAACTCCTAATTGAAATTTAGACCGCGGAGGGCGCTGGTGGCGCGGATATTGACCCGCTTTCGTGGGGCGGTCCAATTGATTGAAGCATTCAAACCCGAAGGCGCGCTGGTGGATCGCACCGGCTGAAAGCGGGATTCCGAAGCCCGGGTCGACTCAGCGACAGCTGACAGAGCCGTTGGCGACGCCTTTGCCGAGATCGATGAAAGGGAAAAGTATCTTCATGAGCTTCGGCTGATCGATGATTGGGATGGCAGGGGGAACGGGGATCTTGGGGATGGCGAGAGCCAGGAGCATCTGTGGGGTGGGAGGTGCCAGAGGGAGAGCGAGCTTGGGGGCGGGGACGGCCGGCATGGGTGGACCAATCTTAAGTCCAGCGGCGAGCATAATGGCCCCGGCAACCGCGGCAGCAGTGAGTCCGGCGGCGCCAGGAATGGCGGGAGCCCCCGGAATCGGCGCCCACATGCCGGCCTGGGCAGCCCAGCTTCCCGGGCCGGTAAAATCGACTTTTCCCAGGGCGGCTGCCATTGAGCCACGATTCCCAGCCAAAGGGTTCTTGAGCCAGCATTCCGTACCTTTCAAGGCGTCCAACTCGGGACCTGAGAGCTTGCCAGCATTCATGCGAGACGCCTGGCAGGCCCAACAAACCGAATCGGTTGGCTGCATGCCGTGCGCCAGGAAATGCACAGAATCGACGGACATCTTGTTCTTCTCCAAGGCCGACTGATATTGAGTTGGAGTCATGCCCGGTTGAAGGAGGGCTTTGCCTTGGGGAGAAGGCTTGGACTTAGCGCAAATCTCGGCCGCGGTCGGAGCGGTGATTTTCGATAGTTGCGGCTCGGGCCTGCTAAATAACATGACTAGGCAATGCTGGTGGTGACCTGGCCGGGAAATCCGATCTGGATCACACCGCCCCAGGAGCACATGCATGTAGAAGTATTGTTCAAGGCGGGCATGCCGCCGATCATCACGGTCGCAGAACCCGGAACCCAGGGGGCCGTCACCGGAATGCAAGGCATAGGAGTCAGCACACCCAGAGCCGCCGCCGTAGCAGCGGCAACAGTCGGGTTGGCGATGGACATGCACATGCCGAACGGGGGGATGTTGACCATGGGCGCGCAATCCATGATGGTGGCCGCGGGCGCGCCAGCCATGGTTTTATTCGTCGGCAAAACGTTGAGCGTGGACGGAGCCATGCCGAAGGTGCACATCATCATGGCGCCGGTGGTGACGAGTTGAGGCATATCGGTTAAGGGGTTGAGACGGATGTGACGATGGTTACGTGAGATCGTGGTTGGAGTGCAGGCCCGGATGGGGAGCAAAGCCGCTGGGGTCCGCCCTCACCCCTGCCCTCTCCCCCAGGAGAGGGAGAATAGGGGCCCGCCGCAGGAGAGGGGGAATGGTGGTCCACCGACGGACAAAACCTGAGGCCATGGTTTTCGGAGGCCGCCACCTGGCTGTTCCCTCTTATTTGGACTGGGGTTGGATGGTGCACTTGAAGGTTTTCGTTTTGCTGAAACTCTTGTCGGCATGCTCGGCCGCTTTTTTTACATCCGCCCGCGCTTTGGCGACATCCGCTGCGCCTTTGCCATAGATTCCAAGTTTTTCACCGATGGTCATACTTTGGCGGCGTTTCGTTTTTCGATGAGCGAGAACTCTTCATCCATGCGTTGATACAGGCGATCGAGTTTCATCCGCGGGGAGAGCAAGCGATCGGACAGGATTGGCCGGGTCCATGAGGCGAGGGGGTTGGCCTCGAAATTGTTGGCGAGAATAAAGTAGAGGTCGAGGTAACGAACGAGGTCGTGTTCGACAGAAAGGCCAAGGGCGGCGCCCCGTTGAATGCCGTTGCGAACGAGCTCCGCCAGGCCCGCTTCGCCCAATTCGGCGCATTCCTGCGGCCAGACCGCCTTGAGGTGGGCACTCACGCGTGAAAAGAAGAGATTCACGACGTGGGTTTCGAAGGCGGCGAGGTGTTCCTTGCGCAACTTGAACATACGGATGGTCAGGCGGGTTTCCTGGTCCGAAAAGGTTCGGACTTCAAAGCCTGCCCTGTGAAAGTGAATTGGACGCCGGTATCGGGCAGGTCACCCTCGACCAGGAAGCGTTTGACGGGGCCGAAGAACTGAGTCAACTCGGGTTCATTGCATACCGGGAGGAAAATGCGCAAGACGCGCGGGTCATAATAGCGGAAGATAACCGTGCGCTGATCGGGCAGCTCAACTTTGTGGAACTCGCGGAAGTGATCTCGAAGGGCGCGCAGGTCACCGCCACTGACAATCAAAACCCCCCAATGGGCGCCCCAGCCTTCCTTGAGGATCTGCTCGGTGAACGCCTTACCCGATTCGAGGCGAACGAGGTAAGGAGCCACCGCCGCCATATCGGGTTTTAATTCACCCGGATACAGGCAGCAGAACTCGGGCTTTTGCTCGTGGAGCGTGTTGACCAGCGTGGGAATGGAAGCGCCATCCAGGACGGCATAAACGGCGGCGTCCTCCTTGGCAAAGAGCAGCTCAGCCAGGGCAGCAACGGGTGCTTCAGTTTGTGTGGGCGCACTCATATTAGGCAATCATCACACAGGTGCTGAAAGGGCGGCGGCAGGTTGGGCGGCGGCAGCGGCAGCCGAAGCAGTAGCCGCGGCCGCCATGGCGTTGGCGGCGGCACTGGAAGCATTGGAGGCGGCGGCGGTGGCAGCAGCGGCGGCGTTATTGGCGGCCGCCGCGGCATTATTGGCAGACGTGTTGGCCGCTGGAGTTGGGTTGTTATTAGCGGCGGCGGCAGCGGTGCTGGCCGTAGCCCCTGCAGCCGCAGCATTTGCAGCGGCGGTGTTCGCAGCTGCGGCGGCGCTGTTGGCGGCGGCGGCGGCGCTAGTGGCGGAAGCCGCAGCGCCGGAAGCGCCGGCGGCGCTGGCCGAGGCGGCAGCATTGGTCGCGGAAGCGGCGGCCGTGCTCGCGGAAGTAGCGGAGGCTGTCGCCGCGGCACTGGCGGCATTGGCGGCGCCGGCGGCATCGGAAGCGTTCGTGGCCGGATCGGAGGGAGGTTCAACCATCGGCGAGGCGCTGGCGCTGGCCTCCTGCATGGTGGCGGCAGATGGCGAGAAAGTCTTGGGCGTCGGTGGACTGGGAGCCGTCATGGCCGTATCGCTGGAGCCCGGGTCGGCTTCGGCCGCTTCGGATGCCTCGGTCAGGGCGTCGGGCGAATTCGGATCGGAGGGCGAAGCGGCTTGAGCGCCAGACCCGGACCCGGCGGCGCCGCCCATGTTGATGTTGACCATGGTGCCCTGGATGGAGATGCCAGCGGGACCGATATCGATGAAATTGGAACCGGCCTTGAGGGAAAGCTGCATGCCGGCCTCGACCACAACCACCATGCCCCCTTTGACATGGACGTTCATGTCGCCAACGACGGCCGCATTCTGGCTGGATTTGATGTCCGCGTTGCCCGTCGCGGTGAGGTGGATTTCGCCGGTGGTCTTTTCGTGGTGGTTGCCGGTGATTTTTTCGTGAAGATTGCCGCCGATTTTGCGCACGTAGTCGCCATCCACGGCCAAATGATCGTTGCCGGTGATTTTGGCGACCTCGTTTTTGGCCACGGTTCGGCCGACATTGCCCTCGACCTTGAGTAACTGGTCACCTTTAACGTGGGTATGCTTGTCCTTCTCGACGAGCTCGCGCTGGTTCTCCTTGACGACCAGGTGCCGATCTTTGCCAATCCATTCTTTGGTCACCTCTTTGACGCGGATGTCCTGATCTTTTTCGGCATGAAGAAAAATCTGCTCGCTGCCTTTTTTGTCCTCGAAGCGGAACTCATTGAAGCCCTGGCCACCCTTGCTGCTGTTGGACTTGATGGTGGACACGGTAGCCTTGTCAGGGAGCGTGTAGGGCGGCTTGGATTCGCCATTGTAGACCGCGCCGGTGACAATCGGCCGGTCGGGGTTGCCTTCGAGAAACTCAACGATGACCTCCTGGCCGATACGCGGCAGAAAGACTGAACCCCAATTCTTGCCCGCCCACGATTGCGCCACGCGCACCCAGCAAGGTGAGTTTTCATTGGCGGGACTGTAGCGGTCCCAATGGAACTGGACTTTGATCCGACCAAACTCGTCGGTAAGGATTTCTTCACCGGCCTTGCCGACGACAATCGCGGTCTGGGGTCCCTGGATACGAGGCTTTTGGGTGATGCGGGCCGGGCGAAAGACATGGTCGGCGGGAATGGCAGTGAAATCGCAGACGAACCGATTGCCTTGGCTCTGACCTGCACTCTGTTTATAAGCTTCGGCGGTGCATTGATAGTTCACGGCGACGACAAGGTAATCGCCGTTTTCATCGTCGCGGGGATGGTCCTCGAGGGTAAATTTCGAGCCACAGGCAATTCCCGGGCTATTCGAGCGGCCGACGATCAGATCGTGCTGGGCCTTGAGTTCTTCGATGCGCAACTTGGCATAGGCGTCTCCGTGGTCGCCCGCCTCTTCATCGGCGTAATTGGCGGCGTAATCATAGATTTCGAAACCGTCGTTGGCATGGCTGTCTTCCTGTGTGTCAGTGCCAAGGAGACTGGTCTTGGGCCGTTTAAAATCGAAATCATTGACCTTGTAGGTACCGGGCTGGACCTGCTTGACGCGGGCCCAATCGAGGATGGTCCCCGCATCGGTGGCGGCTTCCTCGGTGGTGGCCCGGAATTTGAGGGTGGCAAAACCCGGGTAGGTCGTGTGCGCGCTTTTGGCGTCGGCCAATTTCAGTTTGTGCTTAATGACGCCCCCGTCATCGCTGTGTTCAAAGAAATAGTAAATTCCTTCCTGTTCCATCAAGCGGCTGACAAAATTATAATCGGTCTCACGGTATTGGACGCAATGGTCCATGGTGCGATAGCTCGCGGTTAACGCCGGAGTGACATCATCAAAGCCGTGATCTTTAAAGACTTTCTTGAGGATTCCCGGCACGGTCATCTGCTCAGGGGGATCGGACATCGCGGCGTGGAAAATTCGGCAATCGGCAGTGCGGGTGAGGAACCAGAGCCAGGGCACAATGGTAGCCTCGTAGCGGTAAAAGCCCTGAGAGCGCGGCCGTTGCACGAACGAACTGACGTACCCGCTGAAAAATCGCTTCTCCGCTCCCCCGGAAGTTTTCGGCATGCGCCACCGGATGGTGACTCCTTTGCCGATGATGCTCAGGAAATCCACCTTGGGGTCATCACTCAACAAATCCGCCTTCATGACGAAGGGACGACCCAGCTGCTCATTTATGGTCAGGGCGCGCAGGAGGAGCTTGTCCTTGCCAAGCGGAGTGGCAATGGAGATCGATCGGTTGTCCTGGGTATATCCCATAATCAGATATTCGCCGGCGCGCCTATCATTTAATCAAAAGCAAAGGTGAAATCTTTGTCGGTTGCTCCGACGTGGACGCGGCTAATGGTGGAGCCGTTGGCCAGGCGATTCAAGAATTCGCGACCGATTTCGGGCAAGAGTGTATTGGTGACCAGGGCTTCGACCATGCGCGCGCCGCGTTCCAACTCCGAGCAGCGCTTACTGATCAGGTCCAAAACGCTTTGATCGTACGTGAAGAGCGCCTTTTGGTTTTCCATCACGCGCCGCTCGACGCGGCCCAGGTTGAGCTTGATAATGCGCTGCAAGACTTCCTTGCTGATTGGGTAATAAGGCACCACCAACAATCGGTTCAATAAGGCGTCGGGGAAAACCTTCGTCAGGGGAGCGCGCATGGCTTTCTCGAGGCCTTCAGCGCTGGGCATCAGGTCTGGGTCCTTGCACATGTTGATGATAATGTCCTGGGCCGCGTTGCTGGTCAGAATGATGATCGTGTTTTTGAAATCGATGTAGCGGCCTTCCGCATCCTCCATCCAGCCTTTGTCAAATACCTGGAAGAAAATCTCATGAACGTCCGGATGGGCCTTTTCCACTTCGTCCAGCAGCACGACGCTATAGGGCCGGCGCCGGACAGCTTCAGTGAGGACTCCTCCTTCGCCGTAGCCGACATAGCCCGGAGGCGAGCCTTTGAGCGTGCTGACGGTGTGGGCTTCTTGAAACTCGCTCATGTTGATGCCGATAAGGTTTTGTTCGCCGCCATAGAGGGCCTCGGCGAGCGTCAGGGCCGTCTCGGTTTTGCCTGTGCCGCTGGGGCCGACCAGCATGAAAACACCCACGGGCCGGTTGGGATTATCCAAGCGGGCGCGGCTGGTTTGCACACGCCGGGCGATAACTTCCAAGGCGTAGCGTTGGCCGATCACGCGCCGTTCGAGGATATCGGCGAGCTTGAGGACCTGTTCGATTTCGTTTTTGACCATCCGCCCGACGGGGATGCCGGTCCAGTCGGCAACGACGCTGGCGATGGCGTTGGCGTCCACGCCTGGAAAAATGAGGGGAGATTCACCCTGAAATAGTTTGAGTTTCTCTTGCTTCTTTTTCAGGTCAGCCAACAGCTTGTCACGTTCCTCGGGACTAATGGCGTCCTTGGGGGTGGCAGGCTTCATGGCGTTGGGGGCGGCGTCAATTGTGGAGCCGGCGGCCCGCAATTTGCCGCGCAGCTCAAGAATGCCCTCGACCATCTTCTTCTCATCGTTCCAATGTGCTTCCAGGGCCGCGAGTTTCTCCTTTTCCTTAGTCATCAGTTCCGCGATTTCAGCCTGGCGGGGCTGATGGTCCTGGCCCGTATCGGCTTCCCGAGTTAAAATATCCGACTCGGTCTGTAATGCTTGCAAGCGGCGACGGGAGTCATCGATCTCCGGAGGCACGGCGTGCTGGCTGACGGCGACGCGAGCGGCGGCGGTGTCGATCAGACTGACGGCTTTGTCCGGCAACTGACGGCCGGCGATATAACGGTGAGACAAGCGCACCGCGGCTTCAATGGCCTCGTCGAGGACCTGGACTTTGTGATGCTTTTCAAAAGGGATCATGACGGCGCGCATCATCCCAATGCACTTGGCTTCGTCGGGCTCTTCAACCTTGACGACCTGGAAACGCCGGGTGAGCGCGGGGTCCTTTTCGATGTGGCGCTTGTACTCGTCCCAAGTAGTGGCCGCGATGGTCCGGAGCGTGCCGCGGGCCAGGGCGGGCTTGAGCAGATTAGCAGCGTCGCTGGCGCCGCTGCCACCGGCGCCCATCAAAGTGTGGGCCTCGTCGATGAACAGGATAATGGGCTTGGGGGAGGCTTGAATTTCATCGATGACACCGCGCAATCGCTGCTCGAATTCACCTTTCATGCTCGCGCCGGCCTGCAACAAGCCGACATCGAGCGAGCGCACGGTGACCTCACGCAAGGAGGGCGGAACGTCCCCGGCTAGAATGCGGTGAACGAATCCTTCGACGACGGCCGTTTTACCGACGCCGGCCTCGCCGGTCAGGATAGGGTTGTTCTGCCGGCGGCGCATCAGGATATCAACGCATTGGCGAATTTCCTCGTCGCGTCCGATGACCGGATCGATTTCGCCTTTGCGCGCCTTATCGCTCAGGTCGACGGTGAAGCGCTTCAAAGCCTCCTGCTTGCCCATTTCCGCTGGAGGGATGGCCCCGCTTGTTTCGCCGGCGGATGCCCCGGCGCTCAAACCGGAGCCATCACTGGCGCGCAACGCGTCCTCGGGAGAGCCGGCGACGATCTGGATAAAGTTATCGGTTAAGGCCTCGAGTTTGATCTTCGAAAGCTCTTTGGAGATGGCGAGGAATTTGTGGCGCAAGTCGCCGTTGAGAAATCCAACGATGAGATGGCCGGTGCGCACTTGGGAGTCGCCGAACATCAGGGTGCCATAAACCCAGCCGCGCTCGATGACCGAAGGGATGTCGGAAGAGAAATCTGAAATGGAGGAAGCCCCGCGGGGAAGACGATCGAGCGCAGAGATCAAGTCAGCCGCCAGGCGGGAGGAATCGATTTGAAAGTGCTTGAGGATATGATGGATGTCCGAGTCCTGCGCCTGGAGCAATTGGTGAAGCCAATGGATGGTCTCGACATAGGGATTGCCTCGCATTTTGCAAAAGATGGTCGCGCCCTCGATTGCTTTGTAACCAAGACTGTTGAGTTTGCCAAAAAGAGTGGAGCGTTTGATTTCTGCCATAGCGTGTCAGGAGTTGAAGGTGACTGTTTCGTCGGGCGGCGGGTTGAGGATCAGGTCGGCGGCGTCATGGGCCGGTGGACCGGTTTGCAGCCAACTGGTCCAGCCCAGACGGGTCGAGCGGCCCAGGCAAATCGGCGGAACTTCTTCGGCGCGCAGAACCAGTTGAACGTCCCAGAAGAAATGCTGGCCGCAATAGTTAAGCACCCAAAATTTGAGCTGATCGAACGCGTCGCCCTCGGGCAACATCCGTTCGTAGTCAGCCAGGCTCATCGGGCCGAATCTGAGGCGGAAACTCAATTGGCAGTCCCAGAACCTGGAGCCGACGATGGCGTTCACGCCGAGGCTGCCGCTCTCGGGTGAATCGCCGAGGCGGCAGATACTGTCCGGGGGCAGCGTTAACCAGCGGCCGGCAAACGGCTGGACCTCGGCGGGGATGTGGAAGTAAGTGCGCAGGATGGCTTCGAGTCCTTCAGCATTACGGGTTTGACAGGACAGGCGTCCGGCGAAAAAGAGTTTGGCCAGGTCGGGGACAGAATCACGGTTCTGCAGGGCTTCCATGCCCACGCCGAAGAAGCTGCCGATAAAGGTCGCGTACCTTTGCTCGGTGGGACGGTCCAAATCGACGGACTTCTGGTTGGCCGCCCAAGCGCGATAAAAAAGGGAAATTAAGCGGTGATGGAAGAGGTTGAAAAAGGCGGTGATGGTGGGATCTTTATGGTGCAACTCGCGTTCCAAAACATACTCGGTAATATGCGGCGGCATCGGCGCGTTGGGGCCAAAGAGGCCAAAGAAAGTGACGGCCATCCGGGGCACAGAATCAGAAGGATTGGCCCAGACGGAGTCCAGGGCAGCCGGAGCAAACCGCAAGGAGGGTTTCTGCCAAAAACGCACGGGATCTTCGGACGGCCCGAAGGAAAAGCCGACTCGGGGCAAATCGGGGCGGCGGCTCTCGATCAACCTCACGGCGAGGAAAAAATCGAACGCGTACGGGCGTTTGATCAATTCGTCGATCAAAGGATGTGGCGAATTCCCATTCGAGTCGGCCATCGCATAATTTCTCCGCGTTGCTTAGTTCGCACGACTGTCTCGGTGAAGGAGTTCAAGGAGACGTACTTGGCAAAGAACTGTTCCAGGACGGCGCCCAGGATAAACACGCCCGTACCCTCGAAGGCAACCTCGTCGAAGGTGAGGACGATTTCCAACCCGCGTGCAAATGAAATGGGACCCGGCGCCGCCACGCGCCGAACGATGGGTTTGGAGTGGACCGTCAGCAGCCCGTCGATTTGGCGAGCACCCAAATGATCCTTGTCTTCGATATACAATTTCAGCAGGTCGCGCAAACCGGCGGCCCCCTCGGCGCCTTTGGCCGAGTCAACCAGGGTAAGGTAATTGAGGGATAGGTGGCTGATGAGTCTCCAAAAGAAACGGCCTTGAGTTGCCGAGGGCTTGGGGAGAGTGGGCCCGGTCACGCAGCGGACGGCATTGACGGGAGCGCTCAGGCCCATGGAAAAATCCGTGCGCCCCACACCGATGGCCATTTGGATGGGCAGATGCCGATTAGTACACAGGGCTTTAATGCCCAACTCGCGAAGCTTGTTATTGTAGGGAGCGCTATTCGCATCGACCAGCGACAGGAAAAGTTCGGTTCCGGCATACGAAGATTTTTTGCCAGATAAGCGCTCGCTGGCGCTCAACATGCGGGGTGCACGATTGCAAGTATAATAGGCGCCCGGACCGGAATCGGTGTCTTTGGCCAGGTAGAAGGGCCGAAATTCCTGTTCCTCGCCCGGATTGGCGCCGTACCCCACGACGGATTCCAATTCGAAGATTTCGAAGTCGGTGGTGCGATTGCGGTCTGGAACCACATGGAATTCATAAAACCCCTCGGAGAGGGAGATGCGGTCCAGAACCTTGGAGAACAGGTTGATCGCGGGGGTGCAGAATAGTTCAAAGCAGGAGCTGTCGATCCTTCGCTCCAGGGCGGTTTCCTGCTCCTTAAGCGGGATAATGACGTCAATCTGATCGCCTTTGCAGCGTTTAGCGCCCTCAGCCAAACCGGCCAGTTGGAAGAACAGATACCGTTGGGGCAGGGCAAAATATTCGCGGAGCAGACGGTACCCTTCGAATCCACGGGGACTGGGGGGGAGCAAGGCCTGTTCGGGAGCGAAGCCGACGCGCCGAACATAGCTGGCTGGCTGGCTGGCCAGTTGCTTGCCGCGGTCGGTAACCGACTGCAAGACGAGGCCGAGACGACGGGAGAAGATTTGTTCGTAGATTGTTCCAGCGAGTTCGTCGGCTCCGCGCGTATAGAAGGTCAGGCTTTCGAGGTTAATCTTCTCCAAAGGCTGCCCACCCGTGGTCTGCAAGCGGATCCGCAAAGCGGCGCGGGCGTTGAATTCCGGCGGCAAATTCAACTCCTGAATATCGCGCGTAAAATAACGGGCTTCCAGGACCCGCAAAGGCAGGAGAGTCACATCGTGGGCCGTTTGAAATACGCAGGGGGTGCGTTCGCCCTTGCCCAGATTACTTTTGAGTGAAGTGCCGCGCGGAATGGGCACTCCGGCGGCCAAGGCCGGCTGTTGCGGATCGATCTCGAACCGGACGACGGCCATGGAGGGAACGGGCGAAAGGTAATGAGGATAAACCGTTTCGAGCAGGGCTTGGGTAAAACGCGGGAATTCAGCGTCGAGTTTCAGGTGGACCCGCGCCGCGAGCCAGGCAAAGCCTTCGAGCAATCGTTCGACATAGGGATCAGGACAGACTTCTTTGGCGTCGCGGTCGATGGCCAGGCGGCCGGCAATTTTGGGATATTCACGCGCAAACTCCCCTGCCATTTCCCGTAGATGCCGCAGCTCGGTGTTGTACAGACTCAGCAAACGTTCATCCATGCGGTCAGGCTCCCAGGGTGCAGAATCCACCCTCGATGTCCAAGAGAGTCTTGATGTGCAAATGCTCGGGCAGAGGGCTGGCCCAAAGGTCACCTTCGACGTCCAAGGCGACGAGGTTTCCCTCGATCCGGGACCGGACCTTAAGAGTGCCGTTGATGATCCGCGGCTCGAAAATATACAACGCCTCGGTCAGTTGGCGTTCGAGCTCGCGCATCGAGAGCATCATAACGCCGAAAAGATGGCGTGTGCCAAAGTTGATCACCGAACGAAACGCATCAGGATAGTCCTCAAGGCTGAACGCACATTGGCCTTCTTGGGGAAGATGCGCGCTGGACCCGAAGAGCCACTGCAGATCGCGCAGCACACCCTGGCGATAGCGTTGAATCGAAATGACCCTTTGTGCCCGGCTCTCCTGCGGGTTGTTCGGCTCGTCGTCGGTCAAACGGTCGAGGAGGCAAGGCTGAAGTTTTTCGATGACACCAAGCTCAGGCATACAATCGACCCGGAAAATCGGTGGGCTGGCTCATAGCTGGGCGAAATCGAGGAGCCGGCATTGCAGCAAAGGATGTTCGGCCTCCTCGGTGACCAGTATGCGCTGGCCCAAACCGATGAAGGTGTCTTCGGGCATTTCTTGCCACTCGGTTTTGCGCGCGAGCCGCAAAGCTCCGTCGGCGGCGGCTTCGGTAAGAGCATATCGAGTGGGAATATGGCCCGAGGCCTCACCGCCGTTGGTCCAGACAAATTGGGCGGGCACCCAAATGAGGTCGCGCAAATCCGAGGGTGCCGGCAGGGCGATGCGGCGGATGCGGCAAAAAGGGACCCAATAGTATTTACCGTCGAGAATCAGCTCGAGGATCGGGCCGAGTCGCGAATCGGCATCAGCAATCCAGCTGAATGGTTTGCCGTCCAACGTTCCCGCACTGGCGGGAGCGGCTTCGAAGGCTTGCTGCCGAAGTTTGGCCGCGGCGCTAAACTCACCGCGCCCGATATGTTCCAGCGCCTTAACCAGGAGGCCGACCCACTCCAGAGGCTCGCCGAAGATCAACGGAGTAAGTTTGCCCTCAAACACGCCTCGCCGCAGCGCTTCACATTGGATCACCGGTTGAAAGATCTGCGCCAGCATCATCGTGTCGGGGTCTATTCCCGCGATGACCTGCAGTTGCACCAAGGCTTTCGACCAATTCCCCAGAAGACAATGAAGCTGAAACAGAAAGATCCGCAGCTTCGGGTCCTCGGGACGGGCGCGGATCTCGTTCTGCAGTTCGATCAAGGCGTCATCGGGCGCTCCGGCGGCAAGTCGCTCCTGGGCGGTCATGACGTTGGGCCGAAATAGGACGGCACGACCGTTGGTTCGGCCAGCATTAACGCTGGGCCTTGATCTGATTGGTAGTTTGCGTTCACATGTTTGCGGAGCCCAAAACCCAAACTGCGTCCAAAGCGCCTAATCTGGCAGCACCCCAAATCCGGTGCCTTGCCAAAGGCCTGGAAAATTCACATTCACTGTGGCGTCGGGAGTAGAGCCGGGAGCAGCCGGCGCGCCTCCATTGGCGGCGGGGGCCAAAGCGGGCGCGGCCGGAGTGGCGCCGGGCGCATCACCCGCGGACGTTTGGCCGTCGCCTGAGGATTGGGACGCAGCATTGGAGTCACTTTCATGATGATTTTCCATTGCGTCGGTGCACTCGCCGTTAACATCAAGCAGCTCCCCGGTCCGAGGGTCTGTGCGAAAATAGCAAAACTTCACCTTATCGAATTCGAAAGTAATGCTCTCGGCGGGCTCGGGCTCGGACATGGATATGCCATAGCGGATGATCCGCACGCCAAAATAGACCGCCTTGGCGCAAGCGACCTTTTCTCCTCCGGCGGGCCGGCAAACCTCGACGGTGACTTGGTCAATGATGCCGGTCTGGGGTTTGCCATCTTCGATGAGAGGGCGGCCAATACTGTTCATGGCCGCTTTAATACATTCCCGGAACAACTGGGTGCTGGCCCAGTCCACACGTTTCTTCAGCGTGACTGACTTGAAAGTAGAGGCAACTGCTTTCGTGGGGGAGTCGGCGGAGTCATCAGCCTGTTGCGGGCTGGCCATGTCAAAGCCGCAATCCCGCAATTCACACCACCACCAATGCTTGGCATCCGTGGAGTCGCCCTCGATATCAGGCAGATCCGGGTCGTCGTCATCCTCGCCGAATTTGATATAAACGTCGTTAGCCATCTTCTAGAACGATCAGCCTTGGCCACAATCGACGAGGAACCTTGGCCACCCCGCAGGTCGAACCCGGGAGGGCAGCGGGCGGTTAGTCGTCGGAGGCTTGTTGGTTTCCTACGTCTGCGTCCGCCATCGCCCAACTGACCGAGAGAGGTCCATATTTGAGGCGGTCGCCCCCCGTCGCATTATCGGTCCAATAACTGGTCATGGCCACCTTCTCGTAAGTGAACTCGATATCTTCAGAAGGCAGCCCTTCGGTAGTCAGGTTAAGTTTGCAGCTCTTGAGGTGGACATCATCGAAAGTGATCTCGATAAAAACCATTTTCACGTCCCCATCAGTCCCGCCCGCCCGGCAGGCGTGCAACACGACCTGTTTGATTTTTGAGGCATCCCGGCATGCCTTCATAAGGCTGATGGACATCAGATCCGAGCTCTTGGAAAAACTGATCGGATCAAAGGTCATTGGCCCGCTTCGCCCACCTTCGGTCTTGGTTTTCTTTGTCGGTTTCACCTGACCGTTGGTGGTGTTTTTATCGGTTTTGGGCTTTTCTTCCCCGGAGGAATCATCCTTTCCGGGGAACCCGAACCCAAAATTGAAAGATCTGATCGTGATCCAGCCATCTTCCCCCGGGTGCATATCGTCGGTGGACTCCCCGGTGTATTCCCCGGGGTCGCCGACGAATCTCAGGTAAACATCAGGTAGATCGGTAGGCATGCAGACCTGGCGAATGGCAACCGCGCTCCCGACAGGGAGAAATGGCCGGCACGGTCAAGGTTTCTTAATCTTTCGGATCGTCGGGCAGAAACTTATTGAAATCCTGAAGACCAGTTGCTTCGACGTTTTTGATGGTGGTCCAGCCGAAGCGCTTCAACTGGCCAGTTCCCGCGCCGGTGTCGTGTTTGGTCAACTGATAGATGTATTCACAGCGGCCGTAGTTGAATTCCAAAGATTCCTTGGGCAATTCTTCACCGCTGCCGGTGATGCCGCACTTGGTAATGACGCAGTGATGGAAAACGACCATGGCATATTTAACGGTGCCTCCCTCGGAAGTGCCTCCCGCGCGATAGAGATGGAGGACGATGGATTTAACGTTCGTGCCTTTGCAGCAGTACTTGACCAAATCGACGGTGGCAGTGTCGATGCCTTTGCTGGCAGTGAAAACATCGAAATTGGCGCGACCGACGGTAGCGCCGCCGCCGTCACTGCGAGAGGTCGTGACCGGCATGGAAACACCGAAGCCATAATCCGTAATCTCAATCGCCACGTCCGGCTGGCCACCATCTGGCACGGAGGTAGACTCACCTTTAATGCCCGAAGAGCCGTGAAAAACCAAATATGCATTGAACGCCATAAACTATCTCTTTCCTTTCCTGGTTGTTATTGTTGTTGAACGTTAGGGAAAATCGGGGCGGGCCGTAAACGAAACGGCAGCCCCAATTCACCGGGTTATTTTTTGTTAGCGGGTAGTTTGGATACGAGCCGGAGTGACACCGTGAGGCCTTCGAGTTGATAATGAGGCTTGAGATAAAACTTCGAGGAGTAATAGCCCGGGTTACTCTGATCTTCCTCAACGACGACCTGTGCTTCAGAAAGTGGGAACTTTGCTTTGGTCTCCTCTGAGGCAGTGGGGTCGGAGGTGACAAAGCCGCTAATCCATTTATTAAGCCAGGTTTCCAAGGTTTCCTTGGTGGCAAAGCCGCCGATTTTGTCGCGGACCATGCATTTGAGATAATGCGCGAACCGGCACGTAGCGAAGAGGTAAGGCAGGCGTGCGGCGAGGTTGGCATTGGCGGTGGCATCCGCGTCGTCGTAAACAGCGGGCTTTTGCAGCGATTGCGCCCCGACGAAGACGGCGAAGTCCGTGTTCTTCCAGTGGGAGATGGGCATCATGCCGCAATCGGCCAACTCCTTCTCACGCCGGTCGGTGATGCCGATTTCGGTCGGGCACTTCATGTCGACGCCACCGTCATCCGTGGGGAAGGAATGGACGGGCAAACCCTCGACCATGCCACCGGATTCAGCACCCCTGATGCGGGCGCACCAACCGTACAGCTTAAAGGCGCGGGTGATATTGGTGGCCATCGAATAGGCCGCATTGGTCCAGACATACTTGGTGTGATCGGCCCCGGCGGTGTCTTCTTCAAAGGCAAACTCGTCGACCGGCGAGGTTTTGGCGCCGTAGGGTATGCGCGCCAGCACGCGAGGCATAGTCAGGCCCAAATAGCGCGCGTCTTCCGATTCGCGCAGCGATTTCCAAGCGGCATATTCGGGGGTGCCGAAGATCTTGGCCAGGTCGCGCGGATTGCTGAGCTCCTGCCAGGTCTCCATATTGAGCAAGGAGGGAGCGGCGGCGGTGATGAACGGCGCATGAGCAGCGGCGGAAATCTGGGCGATGCCAGCGAGCATCTCCACATCCGGGGCGGAGTGGTCGAAGTAATAGTCGCCCATTAAGCAGCCGTAAGGCTGGCCGCCGGGCATGCCGAACTCTTCTTCGTACAGTTTCTTGAAGAGGGGGCTTTGGTCCCAAGCGGTGCCCTTAAACTTTTTGAGGGTCTTGGACACTTCCTTCTTGGAGATATTCATCACCCGGATCTTCAGGTTCTCTCCGGTCTCGGTGTTGTTGATCAGGTAATGCAGGCCGCGCCAGGTTCCTTCCAGGCTCTTAAAATCCTGATGGTGAAGGATCAGATTGACCTGTTCGGTGAGTTTTCGATCGATTTCGGCGATGATGGCCTCGATCGTTTTGATGGCATTGTCGGAAACGAGAGTGGAAGCGGCCAGGGCCTGCTCGGCCAAGGTTTGGACGGCGAGCTTGACGGCGCTTTTGGCTTCGTCGCTCTTGGGTTTAAATTCCTTGGTCAGGAGTGCTTCAAACTCGTTAAGTTCGGCTGTTGCTGCCGCCGGTTGCGCCTGTGCTTGTTCAACGGGGTCTGGCATATATAAATGGTACTTCTTTGGTTACGAGTGCGGGTTCAGGATGCCGCCGGTTCAGCCGGCTTGGGGGAGGCGGCCAACGATTTGAGCAGTTCAGGGTCCTGCAGGAGTTTGCCGACAAGGTCCTCGGCTTTGCCTTTGCCATCCATGTAGGTCAGCAAATTGGCCAATTGCGTCCGGGCGGTGAGGAGTTTATTGAGCGAATCGACCTTGCGAGCCACCGCAGCCGGCGAAAAATCGTCCATTGATTCAAACCTCATTTCGACGCTCAGGTTGCCCTCGCCCGTCAGCGTATTGGGCACCTGGAATGCAACGCGCGGTTTGCACGACTTAAGTCGTTCGTCGAAATTGTCGACGTCGATATCCAGAAACTTCCGATCGGCCACATCGGGCAGAGGCTCGGCCGGTTTGCCCGACAGATCGGCCATCACACCCATGACGAACGGAAGCTCGACTTTTTTTTGCGCACCGTAGAGTTCAACATCATATTCGATTTGAACGCGGGGGGCGCGGTTGCGGGCGATGAATTTCTGACTGCTTGCTTTGGCCATAATCGTTCTTTAGTTACGTCGGTACTGACAATCCCGATTACTCTGTTAGTCGTGTGGAATCTGGCATTATTTTTAATCTCAATGGGTGGTCGCCGTCAACATATTTCGCTAATGGTTTTCGTACGGATTTCGTATCCGCAAAGCACCCGACTGACGCTCAGGGGGCGCGCATTGACACAAACCAGACCACGCTTTAGGCTGTTGAAAGAGTACATATGACCGTCGAACAGGCCGAAGCCGTCCTCAGTCCCACCGGGGTGACCATCGCCCTTCAGCATCGATTCGCTTTTGACACTGGTACCATTTTGCGCCTGGACAATTACGCGATGATCAACATTTTCGATGACGGGCGCTATTATATACAGGGAGAAAACATCGAATCTTTGGTGGCTCTGTTCCGCGCGACGGAAGAACCTTGGGACCCCGAGACCTGGTCAGGCGAACTGCCCCAACAAGGCCTCCCGCCAATTTTCCCTCTCTCCTGAGGCAGGCGATCCGGCTTCAGGCGCCATCCGATCAAGCCATCGGCTTTGTACCATCCCACGCAATTTGGTGGCTCAGGAACCAAGCTCTTTGAGAAGTTTGGCCAGGTCCGGGTCAATTTCCGGCTCGGCGTTGTCGCCGGCAACAGCTTCGGGCTCGGCGGCCACCGGTTGAGTTTCCTCGTTGAGGCTCGCCAAGAGCTTATCCAGTTCGGGATCACCGGCCTCGGCCTGAGGCTCTGGGGCGGGAGGCGTTTCGGTGGTTTCGGTCGAAGACTCAGTTGCAGCGGGTTCACCGACCGTTTCAGCCCGCTCAGGCGATGAGGTCTCCTGAGGCGAGCTCTCCTCCTCGGGTTCCGCAGGTTTGGCAGAACGAGCCGGAGTGGGGCTCGGAGGAGAAGACTCCGTAACTGGCTGCCACGGACCGCGCAGCAAGCCGCCCGTGAGGGAGCCGAATCCCGCTAACCGGACTTCTGGACGGCCTTTGATCGAAAGCAGGGGAACAAAGCCATGTTTGATCACCAGCTCGGCTGCCTTGGAGCTGAGCATTCGTTCGGTGCAAGGCAGAGCGGTCTGGTCGCCGTCCGGGTCGGAATAATAATAAAAGGGCATCTCGCCTAGACTGAGGACAGAGCCGGGTTTCATTTTGGAGCCTTGTTGCGAGAAGGTGGCGCCCAGCAATAACCCGGCAATTACCGCCGGGTTACCCCAAAGCATTCCACTCAAGCCGGCTTGCGGCGTGAACTCCTCAAAATCGAATGATTCAATCGGGTCCGTGCGTTCGCCGTAGGGCGCCCGCAGCAGGAATCGCGGCACCGCCAAAGCCAGGTAAGCGGCTTCTGGCATTTCAGCCAAAGCGCCCCAAGCCTGCTTGATCAACGGGTGGAGATCGCCAGGCTTCGTCTCAAGACAGCTGCTTCCCACGCCGGCCACGAAGGCGGTTTGGCTTTGAGCCACAATTCGCGCTAACCGGCCGAGCAACTCGGCGTGCGGAGGTGTTTGTTCAAAGGTATAATTGCCGATGACCAGAGCTAACGGTCCTTGAGCTGCATCGAGAGCCGGTTGTTCGACCAATATTTTATAGAGTCCGGAATTCTCCAGCGCATCTGCTTTGCTGAGGTCGCCGGCGATCTCCTCGGCGGTAAGGTCATAGAGGACAATTTGCAGGTGCTCGTCGGTTTCGAGGCGTCGCACCAACATGTCGACCGAACGCCACAGTCCCTCAAAGCACTGAAAATCCGGGTGATGCAACACCGAGCGCATGGTCGCGGCCAGTGCCGAATCGACCGTTTCCACCAGTTCATCCTGGCGGGGGTCCTTGGCTGGAACGACATAGGGTCCGACGGCCTGCTTGAGCATCTCGGCAATGGGAGTCGAAGACTTGGCCACGACGGTTGGAGCGCCGATTAATCGGGCGAAATCGCTCAATTTGCCATTCGCAGGAATGGACGCACCCCGTGGCCGGAAGCGGGGAGTTCGGACCGCCTTGGTTCCGGCCCAAGCCTGAAGTTCCTTGGCGGCCTTGGCAAAAGTGGAGGGTGTTTTGAGGCGTTGCCGCAGGCCGGCCATTTCACTGAAGATGGGCAGATTGTTAAAAAGCTGGTCGGGGTGCAGATCATCCATCGAGTTAACCGCCAGCTCGATCACCGCGCCATCGGGTCCGAGCGGCAAACGCAGCTTGACGCCAAACCGCTTCAGCACCGCGTCCAAATTATCACAGTCGACTTTCAGCGGTTTGCGCGCGGCCAGCGCGCCGCCCGTGTCGAGTTTGCCGGAATTGGCCCGGCCAGAAAAATCCCCGAGCAAGGCCATGCGAAAGCTGCCGGATTTGCGCGGTGCGGGACGAGAAGCGGCCGCACGCATCGAGCCGAAATTCACTTCATAGGCCATAATTGTCCTTTTGAGGAAGGCACTTTAATCGGGCGGCAGCACCGGTATGGCGTTGCGTCATTTGTCGGTTTTGGCTCCGGTAATTACCTGGAGCTGCCCCAAAGCATCGGGAGTCAAGTCGGTCATAATGGTCATGAAATCAGCGTCAACCAATCGCTGGGCCCGCTGGAGAATCAGCGGCACGGGGCTGGACGGCTCGTTTTGACGATAGAAATCGCAGATCAAACCCAAGGCTTTGACCACGTCAGCCCGGCTCTGAATGGTGCCGGACATGCCTGGCCCGCCTGTTCCGGCCGTTCGAGTGGGACCCGGGGCGGCGGTGGAACCACTCTCCTGCGCTTCCGCGGGGGCTCCCGAAGCCGCAGTGTAAGGCTCGACGGCCCGCTTCATTTCCGTCAAGGCCTTGGTCAGCGCGTCAAAATTAACGCCTCGCCCCGCGCCGAGAGTCATATCTAAAAAACTCTCGATGGCCTGGGCATGGCCCAGCGCGGCATCCGCCAAACCTAAAGTAACTGTCGCCGCCTCCGGCCCAGCATCTCGAAAGGCTGCCTGGATCTGATTGAGATCCGGGCCGGCGCCTGAAGCGGCGCCCTCGGCTGCTCCTTTATCGACCTTTTCTTTAGCATCGAGAACCTGGCGCAGGGTAATGCGTCCCATCGCCGGGGAGTTACACACTACCACACCGGTTACCTCCAGTACGAACGCGGGACTCGAGAGATTATTAAGTATGTTGAGCCGCTCGGTTGGGTCGTTATTATCATCGGGATCGAGCTTGGGAAAAATGTCCGGCCAGTACATCTCGGTCAAACCGCGAGCGACGGCGATGCCATCGCGCAGGCCTTCCAAGCCGCCGATTTTCAAGAGCGCGCGGGTCAGAATGGTCGCGGCGCCAAGATGCTTGGATTGCGACAAAACTTCGAGGGCGGATTCGCGCACCTCTTTCCAATCCGGTTCTTCGGCGGGACTGAACTGCGTCTCGGGTTTGCCGCGCGCCAAGGATTCAAGATTTTGGAAGGAAGGGTGATAGGTAAAGTCTTCCCCACATGGCTTGTCCGGCGCAACTGGCTTGAGCAGGTCTTCAACGTTGATCATAAAGGTGGTTGGGTTCCGGAATTTGTCAGTCGTTCACATGGCCGGCCGGGTTCAAAGCCAGGGTCAATGATTGTCAGTTGAGGCCAAAACGCAGCGAAACCCACAACTAAGCGATTTTGCATCTGGCGGCAGGGCGCGATCGTAGTTGTCGTTGCTGTTAAAGGCGCCACCCTTGAGCAACTTTTGATCGCCGGGCTGATCGTCCAAGCACCATTCCCAAAGATTACCCAGCACATCGAACAACCCAAGCTTGTTGGGCGGCCCGGACTGCCCGACGACGGTGGGTTCTTTGCGCCGGGCGGTGCCATTAGGGAGTTCCCCAAAAGTTTGTCCGGCGGAGAATTCTTTCCATTGTTGTTCGGTCGGCAAGCTGTAGGACTTGCCGGCGGGCAGTGAACTACGCTCCAGCTCAGTAAGTTTGCGAGTGAATTCAATGGCGTCATTCCAAGTAACTTGTTGAACCGGCTGGCGATCGTTGAGCCACTTGGGATTGCTGGGGTTAGTCTTCATGACCTGATAGTACTCCGCCTGGGTGACTTCATATTTGCCGACCCAGAGACCCGAAGGCAACAACACCAAAACCATCCCGATGCTGTTGGTCATTTGGGTGGGTGCACCGTCGGGGGAGTGGGCCGTCGCGGTCGTCACCGCCGGGGCGGTGGCCAGGGTCGCAGAGACTAACTGAGTTTTCGCGGGTGAGTCGGCTAGAGGCGCGGCTTTGTTTTGCTCCGCGATTTGCTTCGCCAAGGCGGCCTGCTTCTCCGCTTCGACCCGAGCAGTTTCGGCGGCCTGACGCTCTTTTTCTTTGGCCGCTTGCGCGAGCCGTTTTTGATTTTCAAGCTCGGCGGCTTGCGCAAGCTGTCGTTGCCTTTCCTTCTCGGCCGCCGCTTCGGCTGCCCGTCGGTCCTTCTCCTTGGCGGCAGCAGCAATTTCTGCCTTGAGCCGCGTGGCTGCTGAAATGGCCTCCGACTGTTTCTTTTCTTCGGCCTGGCGAGCGGCTTCCGCGGCGGCGTCGGCCTTGGATTGGGCGGTCTCGACAATTGGCTGGTTGGTCGCCGGCGGAGTGGCGCCCGGGTTCTGCCGGTTCGTGGCCGCCATCAGCGGATCGGCTTTCGCAGACTTCGAATCGACTGGACCCGAGGAGGAGCTCAGTTTGGGTAGAACGAACAGAGCGGCGGCGCCGGCCAAAACAACAATCGCGCCAACGCCGAGCCACTTAAGCCAACCGCCTTTGGCCGGGGCCGAAGCCGGCGCCACCGAGGCCGAGGCTGGGGTGAGATCCGGACGGGTCGTTTCGCCCCGTTGGAAAGCCTGCAGGAAGGCAGTGGCTTTCGTGCGGAAATCCTCCTCCAGCTTGTAGGGCACTTCGCTGACCAATGGCACTGCTTTAGGCGTCGCGCGCAGACAGAACAGTTCATGCGATTCCGGCTCTCCGACGGTGACGTCGACCCAATCCGCGTCCAACGGCAGGGTGAGCAAGAGCGGCACCGAAGCATCCACCTGCACGAGGAAGAAACGGCTCCAAAAGAGCAGGGCTTCTTCGACGCCCGAGGCGGCGCGAGGCACGCGGATTTGCTGGACCCGAATGGAAGCTGGACTAGTGCGGACATTGAAAACCCCCGGGGCGAAAGCGCCCAACTGACCGTGGATCTGGTACAAAACACGCAGGAAGCCCTCCTGGCCGTTTTGACCCGGGTTGAGAATACGGTGCAGTGCCTCCGGGCTGACCGGAGTGTTTTCGCCGCGGCCGTCAGCGGCCTGGACGGCCTCGCGCAGGGCAGCGCGTTTTCGGGCGAGCAGCGAGCGCACGTCGGCGGCCGAGGTGGTTTGAACGCAGCCTTGCTCCAACTCAGCCAGCACGGGCAGGGCCTGTTTGAGGATCCAGCCGAGGGGTACACCGATGAAGTGCAGGCAGACTACCATCGGATAACGCTTGCGCCCTTTCCCGTCACTGGAAGACCACATTCTGCCCACGAGCACCTGGCCTGACCGCTGCCAAACGAAAAGATGGTTGAAAGCGGGAACTTGTTGAGCCGGCTCAAGCTTCTCCCAGGCGCCGGAATCGATTTGCCCGCCAATGCCATTTACATATAAGAGCAGTTTGGCAAAATTCAGGCTCTCGGTCTCCAGCCCCAAGTCCTCGACGTGGTCATCCCAACCCGGGTGTTTGCCAAACGCAGCCACGGCTACGAAGCGACCCGACGGATTGAACCGCCGCGGATCCTCAAGCAAAAATTTTTTGAGGAAGTCGCTCATGCGAAAATCAAAGTATCGGGCTCATGAAGCGGGCCATTGATCCAGTTCCGGCAGGACGCTCTCAAACTTTAATTTCAGTCGGATTGTTCCTTTGGCGCCGGGAGCCGTAACGGGGATTCTAACCCACCAGGTTTTTGGATCGGTCTTGTCGCGTTCACCTTTGAATTTATGGATCAATTCGAGCGGGCCCCAGTCACCGGTTTGAATTGCCTTTGAGGTCGGAGAATCAGGGGTGTTCACATTTTTGATGTGTCGCAGTTCGAACTTCTGTTGCACCGGGACATCGCCCATTTTCTGGTCATCAGGCCCCCCGGTCCGGGTGGCCTCGCCGGGGCCGCCGTCAAAGACAATCTTGAGATCGCGCCAGGTCCCCTGCCATTCGTCATCTCCCCTGGTGCTGTCGGTGTTAGCCGCAAGTGAAATACTGCACGTGCCGAGGATTCCCTCATCACCCATGAGTGCCTTGGTAATGGCCTGTTGGCCGCCAACGCTGGCCACAAAAGACTTCCACGTAGACGAGTCGTGCGGCGCATATTTTTGGAAATTGGTGGAAGCCAGATCTTCAGAGATGAATTTGAGCTGTTTCCAGGCGGACTTAAACGCGTCGGGGCTGACGCGATGATCCAAATCACGGGTTAAAGGAAAACCCGAGCCAAAACTTGTGAGGGCCTGCCCCTGGCTGAGGTAGGCGTCGAAGAACTTTCCGGTCTGTTTACGCTCGACGAGTTTGAGTTCGTAAGCGACGGCAGCAGCGACTTCATTGCTGAGCTTTCCGGCGTAGAGGCCAACCTCGCTTCGCATCGCGCCAACCTTGTCATTCAGGTACTTGTCCAAAACATCGCCCTTGAATCCGATCAATTTCGCGTTTGCGAAGGGATCGTCATCCATGAGTTTTTTTGCCCGCGCGTAAAGATCGGCGCGTTTGCGGAAAGCATTATCGGCCAAACAGGTCTCATCGAGTTTTTGAAACTCCTTTGGATCGGCGCCGGCAAGCAAGCTGGCGACGCCATTGCTGAGGTGTTCCTGGATCTGGTCAAGACGCTCCTTAATCTCTTTGAAAAGCGGATAATCCTTGTTCGCGGCGAGGGCGGTGTCATTGACGGCCCGGATCCGTCCCAAGGCGGCCCCGGCACTGCTGGTCAGGCCATCGCGGAAGGCGCGTTGCGCGTTTGTTAGCGAGACGCCGCCGGCGAACAGACTCTCGTGGGAGGCCTTCGTGACAGCCTCATCCAGGGCTTTGCTGGCTTTATCGACTTCATCCGCTGCCTGGCGGAACTGTGTGTCTACGTTTTGTTTCGCAGCAGTGAACAGGTTGTCTTCGTTCTGGGAGAACGGCACAACCGAGTCGCGCAAAGATGAAATTTGGCGCCACTGCTCCTTGTAAGTCTGCAGACCGTTGGTCGCGTTGCGGATGAACAATTCCAAGCCGGCGTTGATGCCGGAGTTAATCGCCAGGTTGTTGGTTCCATTGCGGCCCCCACTGAGCCAACGCGGCGCCCAGGAACCCTTGGCCGTGTCATTACTGGTGTAGGTCCACGCCATGGCGGCAATCAGGTTGGTGTCCGGCGCAACGTCCTGTCCGGCAATATAGTTTTCCAGCGAGCTGAGAAAGGCTTTGGCGCGGTCGGGGGTTACGGTTCCATTGTTGGTCGGAGTAGTGCCGCGTGACAGGACGTCGGCCTCAAATTGAATGAGCGTTGCCAGAGCATCTGGCTCGCGCTGAGCCGAACCTGGATCGCTGGAGTCGGCACGGGTCATTTTCTGACGGGTGGCCTCCAGCAGAGGCCGCACGATGCCCGACTCAAAGACAATCCGCTGCGCCTTGTGGCTGTTACGGTTGTACTTGTCAGCCAAGCCGGGGAACATCAGGTTTTTCTTGAGTTGCTTCTGCGCCAACTCGACCAAGGTAAGATGAAACTCGCCCAGGGTGACCGTCTTGTTATCGATCGTGAGCGCATTGGTGGAAATGGCGGGCATAAATGAGCCGTCGCCGCGTATGGGAACGATCGACTGCTTCCAGTACTTATTATCCCATCCGGCCTGCGACACAGTATGCCAATAGTCGCCCTGATCTTTGACCCCGCTGCGCAAGCTGCCCATCGCCAGCCAAGCCACCGTCACGAACGCAGCCAAGGCGACGAAACCAACGGTGTATAAAGCGATCTGCTGGCCGCGCAACATGACCTTGGTATTGGTCGCGCGCGTAACCAGGCCTTTCTCGCGGAAAACTTTTTCGAGGAACAAGTCGCGCAGGAAATACGCCCGCTCCCGTTCCCACACCTTGCCTTCAGGCAATTCATCGACGGCAACCCCAATCGCTTCGGCTAATTCGGCGTCCAGGGCGGCTCCTTCACGCATGGATGAGGAAAAATAAATTCCGCGCAAGAACAACGGCTTGGCCGACCACTCACCGGCAATGAAGATGGTCTCAAGGTAGCGCCGAAGCCGCGAGGCGAGCGTCTCCAAACTATGCGGCAGAGCGTAGAGAGAATCGACCTCGTCGGTGCGACGGCCTTCAGTGTTCTCGGGCACCGGATCGCGGAGCAAGCCGAGCCGGCGGCGGCGCAAGCGGGCGGCGACCTGTTCGAGGTGCTTGTCGACCAGGTCAGGCTTAAAGGGTTCATCCAAGGCATCCGGATTGGACCAACCCATCATCTGGTGCTGCAGTTGCGGGTCGGTCAGGCTGTCGAAGAATTCGCGGAAACCGTTAATCTTATCGCATTTTGTCACGACGACAAAAACCGGAAAACGCACGTCGAGCACGCGCTGAATGACATCCAATTGCTGAGCGATTTTACCGGCCTTTTTTTGGATCGAGTCCGCCGAGTCCTTGATCAGGCTGTCGGAAGGTATAATGAGGAAAAGACCGTTAATGGGGCAATTGGGGCGATTCTTTTTGAGCAAAATGAGAAACTCTTTCCATTCACTCGTTTCGCCCGGCTTAACATCCTCGAACATCAAGCGGCCGGCGGTGTCCAGCAGCACGGCATGATTCGTGAACCACCAGTTCATGTTGATGGTCCCGCCCACTCCCTGAAATTCATCCTGCATGCCCGGGGGAAAGCCCACGTTGCTGTGGCGGATGGCTTCGGTCTTGCCCGAACCAGGTTCGCCGACAATCACGTACCACGGCAGCTTATAGAGATCTTTGCCGCGTGATTTGTAAGCATCGACCCCGGTCTGGAATTTCTTGCGTAAGTCGTCAAGCCGGGCGCGCTGTCCGGGATCGCTTAGGCCACGGGGAGTGGCGGAACTGTGCTGGGAGATTTCACCACCGAACTGCTGGTTGTGCTGTTTTTCGATCCATGCTTTCCAGCCGTAATAGCCGGCGGTGATCAAGCCCAGCAGCACCAGCGCGACGATCAGGAAGGTCTTTTCACTTTGATCGAGATGCGCGAACTTGAAGATGACGAAAACACCCACGAACACGGCGAAAAAAGTAATTGAAACTTTGATCGGCTTGGGGATGGATCCCAGCACCCCGGCGGTGCTGGTCAACTGCTTTAGAATCTTTAAAATGTTTTCCATACTGCGGGCGGACTATTTGGACTGTTCAGCGGCCAAGTCCTGGCGAAGCACTTCCTCGATCGAGTTATTCAAGTTCTTGGAGGCCTGACGATACATAATCACATAGGAGATGAGCACGGCGAAAGTAAAGCAGGCGAAAATGAGTCCGACAAACACCATGCGGCTGCTGGGAGGCTGGACCAGGTTGCGGGTATCGACTCCCTGGTAAGCTTCCGGACATATCCGGGCCGTCTGGTCGTTTTCGACCAGGTGACGAATGCGCGGAGCGATACCGAGCATGGTTTTGCGGAGAAACTCGGGTTGTTTGAAATAAATCCCCGTAAAACCCAGGCCGATGCAGATGTAAAAGACCGCCAGGCGCTCGGCGGCGTCTTCGCCGCTCTCTTTTAAGGTCTCATCCAGCAGATCGAAAAACTTCTCATCACCGGCCAGCTCCTGGCGTTCGTAAGCGAGCCGGTTCTGATTCCATTGGGCGGCAAAGGATAAAGTGCTTTCCGAAATCATGGAATCGATGAAGAAAATGAGCGGGAGCTCGATCTTGCGCGCCTGTTGGGAAAGCCGCAGGTCCGTTGCGGCCTTGGACATCATGTCCTCCAGCAGCGCCTTAATTTCGGAACGCGCCACCACGTCGTCCAGGGCGGCGCCGCGCGCCGCCGCGGCTGTGGCGGAGGGTGTCGAAGCAGCCGCTTTGGAAAGGAAACTGGTCTCGCCACTTTTCGCGGAGGGCCCGCGGCGCCCGATGCGGTTGAGTCGGCAAATATACTGGAAGATGGGCTCAGTCAATTCTAGCAAGGTCATGGTTTGGAGGTGCCGGCCGGCACGGTCATATACAGGGTAAAGTTCGCATCCGACCAATCCAGTTCGCTTCCGGTCCAGCGAATGCAGGCGGTTTTCTCGGTCTGAATTTGCTGCCACATGCGCGCGCTATTGGCGCGTTCGAGTCGGAAATAGTGCAAATCCGAGGCGGCAGGAAGTTCGAGCGGAGCATGCCGTTCTTCTTTTAATTCGATGCCGCGAATGGCGCGAGTCGCCAGGCTTTGGGGCATCAATTTGAACTTGTCGCCATCCTCGACGTAACGTGCCAGCGCCGTCGGATCGAGCTTGGTTTTAATGCCAAGAAAGTAGGCGTTGGGTTGGGTGAACTGGTCCGCCTCGAAGTTGGCGGTAAGCAATCCGCCCACGTCCTTGAAAGCGAGCTTAATAAAACTGGGCGCGACCGCGCCCCGCAGGAAGGAACGAATCTTGTTCGCCAGCTCGCGGAAACACAGGAATTGATTATCGTGGCGGTAAGGAGAGCACTCGAACTCGTCGCGATCCGGGTGGAGAGCGGCCAATTCCGCGAGCAATTCCCGCAATTCGACATAAATGTGGAAGGGAACGGCCACCGGAGCATGGACCAGCGAAGGCAAGCGGGCGCTGAACCGATTGAGGGTGCGCAAGCGCATTACCTGCTCAAATTGGACGCCGCGCATGGTATCGATGCTGAAGCCACCGCGGGTGACCTGCACGACCAGTTCCTTGCGGCTGGCTTCGACCTGGCTGACGAGGTCCCGCACCATCTCCCGGAGGACCAGCGACCCGTTGAGCACCATGCAGGGCGGCACATACTCCGGGTCCTCTTTGGGCAAGCCGACATCCTCGCCCGTGGCCCGCACAATCCGCAGCAAGGGCAGCACTTCCATATCGGCGACGTCCTCATGCTCGAGCATCAGCCGTGAGTTGATCTTGCGAACCTGGACCGGCTTGGGATTTTCGCCGGTGTTCTCGTCGTAACATTCCAGTTCGCTGATGCGATAGAGAAGTTTGGCGCGGGATTCCGAGTCCTGAACAATGGGCACCGTGTTCGCGCGGCTGCCTTGCCAAAGCGGGACGCCCAGCGCAATGGTGAAACTTCCACTGCCTTTCGAAAACGCCTGGGCAATATCCAAGGAAGGCAACTCCGCCGAGGCGGGATAATTGACTTCCAGGCCGCTGGGCATAATGGCGCGTAATTTTTCGAAGCGGACGCGCTTGTTTTCCAGTTCGTCGCGGGAAAGCCGCGCTTCGATCAATCCGAAGGGATAGGGCCAGGACAAGCGACGCTCGGATGAGAGCTCATCCTCGATGCTTTTCTGCATCCGTTGCAGATGATGGGGCTGAAGGAACAGCCCTTCCTGCCAATGAATTCGTATGGACATTCGAAAGAGGTCAGCCGGCGACGCGGCCAAGGATCAAGTTCTCCGCCGATTTGGAGATGGCCTCCTGGATTTCATTCTCGATCGCCGGCTCGGAGGCATGTTCTTTGGCCTGTTGCACGAACTTCCGCCAACAGGCACTCTCCAGGCTCTCGTTCCATTTCTTCTCCATTTTGGCCCAATCCTCAATTACTTCGGGTGACAAGCGGGTCACATACTTCTTGGCGTAGGATGAGCCCGCGCGCCCTACTGCGCCCAGCAGGCCGGCAATGAGCCGCCGGGTCTTTTCCACTGGCTGAGCCAATTGCGCCGTAGAAACCTCCGCATCTCCAGCCAAATACGAACCGGCGAGCTTGCTCAGCTCGGTTTCCTTGCGAATACCGGATTTAGGAGCCAATTGCTTCCAGAGTGCCCAGGCCAACTGTTCGAGCACAAGGGCCAACTCGGTCGTGATCGCCAGCAGCTTGACCGCCCGCTCAAGTTGCAATTTTTTGCCAGCCACGAGGCCCAGCTTTTTCTGCAACTCCGGAGGCAGCTCCAGGAAAGCATCAGCCGATTCTTTGACACTGAGGCCGACGGCCTGCAACTGAGCGGCGAAAGCAGCGCGAGTCTCCGGCGAAAGCGTCGGCGCCAACTGCACCAGGCTGGCTAACAAATCCTCCGGTCGGACCGGCGCAGGACCCGATTTGACGTCGCTCTCCGCAGTCGAACGGATACCTTCCCAAGCGGGAAACCGATCGGCCAGGCAATCGAGATAAAGCTTGCGCCGGGTGGGGGAAACGGGCTTGAGAGCTCGTTCAATCTCTTCGGTGATGTAACCCTGCCGAACGGAAGCCGGGTCGTCGGCGAAGTTTGCCTGGATCAATTTCAAACGGGCAGCCAGGCCATTAGCCCAAAGAGCTTCCTCTGATAAGTAAGAGTCCATACGAAATTCAATTCAGCGGCGCCCCGCGAACGAAATCCAAAGGTCGGCTCTGGTCGGACATCGTCACGGCGCAGGCTGGTGTGGGGACCGCCGGGTCAACTGCAACCGTCCGCCGGCGATTCAAGTTTGCATCCAAACTCACGAGCATACACCTGCGGGAAACATGCGGGGACCGAGCCTCAATAGGTTGCCACGACGCCCAGGTGCGCGCGCGAGTGCTGTCCTGGAGGACCCAGGCCAGTGTGAAGCAACTGCCAGCCATAATCAAATCGCAGTGAAAAATGTCGGGACAGAGTATAACGCAATCCCGGCCCGACTGAGGAGAAGAAATAATGCGGTTTTTCAGAGGCCAGCAAATCGATATTTTGAATTTCGCCGTAGTCCCAGAAGCCTAATAATTGGAGTTTGTCACTCCACAAAGGGCTCTGGGTGATGAAATGGCTAAGGTTGATGACGGGAGTGCGGATTTCATTGGAAATAAAGTAACCCTCATCGCCATTGCCTTCACGCTCTTCGTAACCACGAGCAGTGGCGTAGCCGCCCATGCCCAATTGTTCGCTCGGGAGCAGGTTACGGTTGGCCAGCTGGCCAATGCCGCGGATAATCCAGGAAAAGTCGCCCGGCAGGTGGGTGACCCGCTCGAGGCTCAAGCGGCCGTAATAGTAATCCGCCTTCGAGAGAGGACGAGCCTGGTTAAAGGCTGAATCGGTGTTTAAGTCAGTGACGCCGCCGGGGCTGTAGTATCCCTGAATGCTTAGGGAAGATTGGCCGAGCGAGTCGGGCAACACGGCGCTATAACCCGCGGCCACCTGGAAAATTTCGGTAGGCGTATTGACAAAACTCACTTCGTTAAAAAAGAGATTATTTTCACTGCGCTTGAAATCCAAGCCGGCCGAGAGCTCATGTTGGATTTTGCCGAGGTTCGGGAGCGGCACTTCATAGCGCAGACTGGCCTGGTAGGCAGAACCGCTGAGTGTTGAGCCGCCACCCAGGTCGCCTTTGACATCCAAATAGTAGCCGCTGAGCCGCAGGCCATGGCGCCAGGGCAAAGGCAGGTAATAGCTGGCCGAATGCACGCGTAGCAGGTCCAAGCTGGGATCAAAGGTGAACGCGTAGCGGAATTGACTATCCTCCAGTCCAAAGGCCTTGCCCCAGGTTATCCCGGCGATCAGGCGATCTTCCGACGTGACGGTGCTGCCGGAATCTTCGTAGCCGAAGTCCGCGCTCCATTGACGCTGCTCGTCGACGCGCAATAAGACAGAGGTTTGCCCGTACTCGCGCTTGTCGGGCTCGTACAAAGCCTCCACAGACCGAAAAGGATTGCGGTTCAACCAATCCAAGTCCTTATTCAGCCGAGATTCGACAATGATATCGCCGGGGCGCAGCCGAATGGAATCATGAATGAATCGAGCGCCGCTCCAGCCATTGGTATAAGGGCTGCCCTTCTTGTCCTCGACGCGGACTTCCTTCAAGCGCCCCTCAATCACGATGATCTGCAGCATCCCATTGCTGACATCCTGCTCGGGATAGAGTACATCGACCAGCGGCCGGTCGTGCTGGCGATAGAACAGGACGATTGCGCGCTGGAGTTCACGCATCTTGTTTTCATCCATTGGCTGGCCGAGGTAACTGTTGGCGATCCTGGCGAATTGTGAGCCTTCCAACAAACTGTTGTTGGTAACGGTCAAGCCAGGCTTCAAGGGAACGCCATCGGGGTTGAATTCTTTAAGCGACCTTACGATCACGATGCCCTTGATTTGCGGGACACGTCGAAAATCAGCGGAAGATTCCGGGACGGCGGAATTGGTTGAGGCCACTTCCGGCAGGACTGGGGGCAGCCCCAGCTTTTCGCGCATGGCGTTGCGAGCTTTGCTCTGGGCTTCGGTATCGCCCGTGGCCATGACGGGCGCGGGCGCCGGGGCGGGTGTGATGGCTTGGGGTGTCGATTCCGGGGCCGCCGCCGGCAGAGGTTGCACCGGGGCAGGGACGGCGGGACCCCAATCTTTTTGCCGATCGCGCAGAGCCTGCCGCGCCTTGGCCTGTGTTTCCGAGTCCGGCTCACGGCCGAGCCCACAAACGCTGGAGAGGACAAGGACCGTTGCCGAAAACAAAAGGAATGATGTTAGCGTCCGCATAATGTGTTCAAACCCTACAGCCCTACAAACCCGAGAGCGCCTGCGCCCGGGGAACAGCAAACAGATTGGAGGCAGTTATCCAACTACTCTCCCAGCATAATAGCCGCAACAACCGGTGGCTGGTGCTCCGCCACGATCGTCTTCTTCTTTTTCTTCTTTTTGTTTTCTTCGAGATAAATATGGTAGCTCGAAGTCCAAATCGTCGGCGGCCGCTCCGGCGGCAATTTGTCAACTTCAGCGGTGGCATCAATCGCATTAACGATCACCAGAGTGAGCAGGTCGAAGAAGAACTTTGCGCTTTCGTCCGTTTGCAGGATGGCTTGCTTTTGCACGAAAACGAAGCCGTTGCCAAGACCATTATCCGGTTGGGCGTTCTGCTTGATAATCGGCGAGCGATGGTCGCCGAAGCTGATCTGATCGGCGATAAAATCTGCGCCCAAACCATTGAAGGTCACTCTTCCGCCAGTGAGCACTTCACCAAAATTCTGTTTTGAGTCGGTCGAGAAGATCAGGAAGCGCGACGGAGTGGCGCCGGGCTTGTGAGCGAGGTAATCGGTGCCGGCCTGGACTGCCAGGGCGCCGGCGGTCGGGTTGGGGCCAGGCGTTCCAGCCATGTTATGGAAGTTGCCGCTGACGGTGGCCGAACTCTCCGCCGAGAGCTCAATATCGCCGGAAGTAGTGGTCACGCGGCCTGCCCCGAGCAACACCAGGTCACCTGCGGTGCGAATGATGGTTAGCCCGTGGCCGGTCACGGGGCCAGTGATCTTGAGGCCAAGCACGGCCGTGGGATCCTGTTGCGGCAAGGGGTTTGCAATCTCACCGCCTGGGCCGCCATAGTGAGCGGTGTGCGAGTTGTAAACGTACAGCTCGCCATTATGGACCAGGGAGCGAATGGTCCCGATTTCATTGGCGGGTTGGTGGGCCGAAACGAACAACTCAGGTGAGAGTGCCGCATTGGCCGGGTTGCCCAGGATCAACGCTCCATTGACGACCCCGGTGAGGGTTTTGGCTTTTACGGTAGTGCCGTTGAGCAACTGCACTATGCCGCCGGAGACGGTGTTCAGGCTCAAAGTGTCAGCGGCGCTCAGCGCTGAAAGGGTAAAGCCATTAGCGTCGCGCAGAGTCACATTGTCCGCCGAAGGAACGGACACGGAAGTGAAGTCGTTGATCAGATCGAGGATGACGTCATTCGCCGCGCCGGCGGTAAAGGTGGCTAATTTCCCGGTGCCATTGGCCGTGATCACCCCGCTTTGGCTAATACGACCGGCGGCGGTGACGTTGAGGTTCCCGGTGATTTGGGAAACGCCCAGATCCAAGGCGTTGGCGTCATTTACGGAAACGTCCGCTCCGCTGAATTTAGCGGTGGCGAAATCGTTATTGGCATCGTTCAGGGTGATGTTCTGTCCGGGCGCGCTGAAGCTCGCAATGGTACCGGCGGTATTAGCCGTCACGGGGCCACTCTGGGTGATAGGTCCGCCGGCGCTAACACTCAAATTGCCGCTCGCGGTCGAAGCACCGAGATCAAGAGCGTTGACATCATTGAGGGAAATGTCGGAGCCAACAACTTTGACGGTGGTAAAATCATTCTGGCCGTCGTTCAGCGTAATGGTGTTGTTCGGAGCGCTAAAGGAGGCCACCTTGCCGGCGCCGTTGACGCTGAGACTGCCACTTTGGCTCAAGGGCCCGCCGGCCGTGACGGTGAAGTTGCCGGTAATTGTCGAGGCGCCCAAGTCCAGACGATTGACATCATTAACGGAAACATCGCCGCCAATAAAACTCGCGGTGGCGAAATCGTTGTTAGGGTCAAGCAGAGTGATGCTATTGCCCGGAGCACTGAAGCTGGCGACTTTTCCGGCGCCGTTGGCAGTGATTGGTCCGACTTGATTGATTGCCCCGCCCGCCGTGACAGTCAGATTCCCGCTGACGGTTGAAGCGCCGAGGGACAGCGCGCTCACATCGTTTAGGGTGACGTCGTTTCCACTCACGATGCTCACCGGGCCGGCGAAATCGTCCTGATGATTCAACAGGATGTTGTTACCGCCGCCGGCAGCCAAACTCGTTGTGCCGGCAACCGTAAAGTCACCACTGTCGCTGATCACGCCGTTGGCCGTGACAATGAGGTTTCCGAAAATGGATGAGGCGCCCAACGTCAAGGCGTTCACGTCATTGAGTGTAACGTTGTTTGCCGAGACGATGCTGACCGGGCCAACAAAGTCGTCGGCGTGGGTGAAAAGGACATCATGACTTCCTACAGTGACGGTCGTGGCGCCCGCCACACTGACGTTACCCGCATCGCTGAGCAGACCGTTCGCGGTGAGCGTCAAATTCCTGGAAACCGTCGACGGACCGAGGGTCAGCGCATTGATATCATTCAAGGTTACGTCCCTTCCGCTGAGGATGCTCACGGTTCCGCCGAAGTCGTCAGCCTGGGTCAGGGCGATATTATTGCCCGCTCCGGCCGACAAACTGGTTGTACCCGCGATGGTCACATTGCCGCTGTCTTTGAGCAATCCGTTAGCGGTCACAGTGAGGTTGCCCGAAACAGTGGATGCTCCGAGTGTCAGCGCGTTGATGTCATTGAGGGTTACATTGTTGCCGCTAACGATGCTGACCGGGCCCACGAAATCGTCGGCATGGGTCAGGCTAATATTATTGCCGGTTCCCGCGGTCAGGCTCGTGGCGCCTGCCACAGTGACATTGCCACTGTCGCTGACCTGGCCCTTGGCGGTCACGGTCAGGTTGCCCGAGACCGTAGAAGCGCCCAGCGTCAGGGCATTCACATCATTGAGCACCACATTATTGCCACTCACGATGCTCACCGGGCCAACAAAGTCGTCGGCCTGGCTCAGCGTGATGTCGTTGCCACCAGCTGTCAGCGTGGTGGTGCCGCCAATCTTGACCGCTCCGGAATCGCCAATCGCTCCAGCTGCGGTAGACGCGAGATCCCCACCCACGGTAAGCGTATTCAGGGTCAGCGCTCCGCCCGAAGTCGTAGTCAATTTGCCCGCGACGGTTCCCCCTACTGTCAGGGCATTGACGTCGTTTAGGGTTACGTTGTTACCGCTCGCGATGTTCACCGGCCCAACAAAGTCATCGGCCTGGCTCAGCGTGATATCGTTGCCGCCAGCAGTCAGGGTCGTCGCGCCGCCAATGTTCACCGCCCCGGCATCGCTAATCGTTCCCGCGGCGGTTGAAGCGAGATCCCCGCCCACATTAAGCGTGTTGAACGTCAGCGCTCCGCCCGAAGTCGTGGTCAATTTACCGGCAACCGCGCCACCCACGGTCAGGGTATTAACGTCATTCAAACTGACGTTGTTGCCCGAGACGATGCTCACCGGACCGACAAAGTCGTCTGCCTGGCTCAGCGTGATGTTGTTGCCGCCAGCGGTCAGGGTCGTCGCGCCGCCAATCGTTACCGCTCCAGCGTCGCTGATCGTGCCACCTGCGGTTGATGCGAGGTTGCCACCCACATTAAGCGTGTTGAAGGTCAGCGCCCCGCCGGAAGTCGTGGTCAGTTTGCCCGCGACCACTCCGCCCACTGTCAGGGTATTAACGTCATTC
>Ga0070741_10002765_pt1 | contig 45798 bp, 55 predicted proteins | sample Coa_R1_4_FD_66440 | JGI IMG/M metagenome (GOLD analysis project Ga0070741, IMG submission 66440) | Surface soil microbial communities from Centralia Pennsylvania, which are recovering from an underground coalmine fire - Coalmine... | ecosystem: Environmental > Terrestrial > Soil > Unclassified ... | reverse complement strand
ATTTGGCGTCGTCGAGGCCGCCTTTTTGCTCCGGATGCAGTTCCTGATACTTGGCCTCGGCCAAAAAGTACGTCACATGCTTTCGCATTTTGCCTTTTTCCGGATGATAGGCGATGTATTCGTTTTCGCCGAGCTTTTGCCTGATGTCGATGTCTATGCCAAGCTCTTCTTTGATCTCGCGTTTGGTTCCCTCTTCGATCGATTCATTTGCCGTTTCCGGACTGTCGCCGATTTTTCCTTTGGACAATGTCCACCGGCCGAAGACATCGTGGACGAGAGCCAGATAAATATCTTCGCCGTGATGGGCGTAGACCACCGCTCCGCCTAAATGCTCGATCGGCACGGCGGCGGGGCCTTTATTTTTCTTATCTTTCGATGTTTCGTCCTTGCCCGGCTCGCCGAGCTCTTTATACACAGCGCCCAAGACGCCGTTTACAAATTTGCTCGAGGTCTCGCCGCCGAATGCTTTGGAGAGTTCGATAGCTTCATTGATGGCCACTTTCGGCGGCACTTCCGAGCGATCGGCAAAGAGAAGTTCGTACAGGCCGATGCGCAAAATATTTCTGTCCATGACCGATATCTTGTCTATCGGCCAGTCAGGAGCGGCTTTTTCGATAATCAGATCAATATCTTTTTGTTTTTGCAAAACGCCCTTAAGCAACTCTTCCATGAAAGAAACATCGCCGAGTCCCGGAGCGAATTCATTCGCATCCCGGCTAAAAATAGCCATGGCTTCCTCCCGAGACTTGTTTCCGAAGTCCCATTCGAAGAGCGTCTGCAGAACAATTGACCGTGAAAGGTGCCTGTTTGCCATACCTGAAAGTATTATAGCAAACCTAAATGAAATGCAAAGGAATACTATCGCCCTTCGGCTTTTGCTTCTTTGGCTTTTTTTGCTTTCTTGGCCAGTTTGGCCTGGAGGTCGATAACTACTCTTCCTTTATACATTCCGGTGACGAGAGATGCCCGGTGGCGCATATGCGGAACATTGTTTGCCACAGTCAGTGCAGGCGAAGACAAGCGATGATGAGATCGCCTGTTGTTCCGGTGGCTCTTTGTGGCGCGCATTCGGACTACCATAGTGAAAAGACCTTATCACAATTTAAATAATTTGACAATCAACCCCAGTGTCATATACTGGCATCGTCCAGGTGGTTAATTATATTCTAGTGCTCAGTTGGTAAGGCCAAGCTACTGCAACTTTTTTACGCAAATAGGCACCGGGTTGTGAATCCGGTGCCTTGTGATTAGATGTGCTTGTCCAGGGCTGCCCTGCAGGTAATACACCCGCGTAATGTGTTAGAGCAATGATCGCTGAACTTTTGAACAGCGTTCAAATGCTCCGCCTTGTTGTCATTACAGACCTTGTCAAGCAACGGCTCCCCCTCAACACAGAGTTCTGATTTCCACGCTGCGGATTTCTCTTTCATCGCCGCTGCCGGCAATTCGAGAAGATCTCCAAATCTCTTTTCGAAAGTTTCGGCGACCTTTTTCTTCGGCATTTCTCCCTCCTAAATCTAGGTAAATCCTAACCTAGAAAATATATTATGTCAAGTTTCGGCAAAAGCTCTTGCGATGGTACGGCGACAGGCCGTTTTGCAGAATCAGCTCACGATGCTTCGGCGTGGCATAGCCTTTATGGTTTTCGAATTCATATCCGAATTTTTTGCCCGCTCTTTCCATTAGATTATCCCTCGAAACTTTCGCCAGAATCGACGCCCAGGAAATTATTTTTTCTTTTTCATCGCCCTTGATGATTGTCCTCTGATTGAAAAATTCCGCCGGAGCTTTTAAACTGCCGTCAAGTAAAATTTCAGACGCAGTATTTAAATTTAATTTTTTAATTCCCTTTTCAATGGCCTTTTTCAGAGCGAATGACAGTCCCCTCTCATCAATAATCGTATTTGAAATATGAACGACGGCATAGGAAATTTTTTGCTCTCTGGCAAAATTTTTTAAGTTAAAACAAAAAAATTTTCTTTCTTCCGAGGTCAGTTTTTTGCTGTCGAAACCGCGTTTCGGCAGATTTCGACTTTTCTTTAACTGAAAATAAACTCCCTTATCGCATGCCACGACGCATATCGTCACCGGCCCCGCCAGCGGCCCTCTCCCCACTTCGTCAATACCCACGATTTTCGCCATACGCACATTTTAGCAGAGATGCTATAATTCCCCCAACATGAGCTCAAAGTTCTGCCATTTGCACGTTCATTCGCACTATTCTCTGCTGAACGCATTGCCGAAAATCGACGCCTTGGTGGCTGAAGCGAAAATGTACGGCATGAAAACACTGGCACTGACCGACAACTGCAATTTGTACGGAGCAATCGAATTTTATAGCGCCTGCAAAAAAGCCGGCATCAAGCCGATCATCGGCATCGACGCATACATCACGCATCATTTGCGCTTTGACAGACAAAGCAAGGAACGATTCAGGTTGATTCTGCTCGCGGAAAATGAAACCGGCTATAAAAATCTGCTGAAGCTGGTCACGGCCGCGCACATTGAGGGTTTTTATTACAAGCCGAGGCTGGACCGGGAAATTTTGGAAAAGTACCGCGAAGGTCTGATTGCCATTGCCCCGATGCGGGATTCGGATATTAACGAGGAACGGCTCGAATGGTATAAAAAAACTTTTCCAAATTCTTTCTTTCTGGAAATTACCCAGAACGGAGACTTCAAAAAAATCATCGAGCTCGGAAAGAAAACCGATACGCCGGTGGTGGCGAGCCAGGAAGTTTTTTATATTTCGCCGGAGGACAAGGTCGCCTGGGAAACCATGCTCTCCATCCAGAGTACCGGCGAGCGAGTCGACCGCGACGGAGATTTTTCTTTTATCTCCCCCGCCCAGGCGGAAAAATTGTTTCCGGCCGAAGCCATTGAAAACAATTTTAAAATCGCCGAACGATGCAGCCTTGAACTGACGCTGGGCAAATGGATTCTGCCGACATTTACGGTTGAAAGCGGCCTGTCGCCTGACGAAGAACTGAAACGGCTGACATACGAAGGACTGAAGGAGCATGGCCTAAGCGAAACCGAGGAAATCAAAAACCGCATCGAATATGAGCTCAAAATTATCGCCGACAAGGGCTTTGCCGCCTACTTTCTGGTGGTCGGAGACCTGCTCCGATTCGCCCGCAAAAACGGCATCATCACCACCACCCGCGGTTCGGCCGGCGGGTCGATGGTGTCATTTCTGAATTACATCACCACAGTCAATCCGATCGAATTCAAGCTGCCGTTCGAGCGATTTTTAAATCCGGAGCGGCCGAAAGCGCCGGATATCGACATGGACATCGCCGACAATCGCCGCGACGAAATGATCGAGTACGCCAAGTCGAAATACACTTCGGACCGCGTCGTTCAGATCGGAACATTCGGCACTATGGCTGCCCGCGGGGCTGTCCGCGACGTGGCCAGGGCCATGGGTTATCCGTATTCTCTCGGCGACTCCATCGCCAAAATGATTCCGTTCGGCGCCCAGGGTTTTCCCATGACCATTGAACGCGCCCTGGAAGAAACGCCGGAACTGAAGACCCGATACGACACCGAAGCCGACACCAAAAAAATCATCGACATGGCCCAAAAAATCGAAGGCTGCGCTCGGCATATTTCGGTACACGCCGCCGGAGTTGTGATAGCTCCATCGGATATCACAAATTATACAGCCATCCAGTTCGACCCGAAGGGAGAGGAAAAAGTCATTACCCAATATGACATGTATTCCATTACTGACGAATACGACGGCGTCGGGCTTTTGAAATTTGATTTTCTTGGCATCAGAAACCTGGCAATTTTGGCCGATGCCATTGCCTTGGCAAAAAAAATCGAAGGTGTGGAAATTTCCACCGACAAAATTCCGCTTGACGACAAGAAAACATTCGACATGCTCGCTCTCGGCGAAACTATCGGCCTGTTCCAATTGAACGGCGACGGCATGACCCGATGGCTCAAAGAGCTCAAGCCGACCACCATTCACGACATCAATGCCATGGTCGCCCTCTATCGCCCCGGCCCGATGGAAACCATTCCGCAATATATCGAACGCAAGCATAATCCGAAATTGATTAAATATCTTGATCCCCGCATGAAAGAGTATTTGGACTTTTCAAATGGGGTTTTAGTCTATCAGGACGACGTGCTCTTGACTGCCATAAAACTTGCCGGCTATTCCTGGCTTGAAGCTGACGCTCTGCGAAAGGCTATGGGCAAGAAAATTCCGGCAGTCATGATGGCCGAAGAAGAAAAATTAATTTCGGGAATGATTAAGAATGGCGTGAAAGAAAAAATTGCCGCCGAGATTTGGGAATTAATTAAGCCATTTGCCGCTTATGGATTCGGCAAGGCTCATGCCGCAAGCTACGGCCGGGTGGCCTATCAGACGGCATACATGAAAGCCAACTTTCCGGCTATTTACATGTCGGCCGTGCTCACTGCCGAGTCTGGAGACAACGACATGATTGCCGAGATCGTGGCCGAATGCAAACGAATAGGCATACCCATTTTGCCGCCGGATATCAATCAGTCATTTGAAGGATTTACGGTTATCAAGGTTTCACCTCGAGGTGAAACCTCGGGAAAAGATTCAATCAGATTTGGCTTAACGACAATCAAAAATTTCGGTGAAGGCATTGCCGCCTCGATCATTGCCGAAAGAAAAAACGGGCCATTCATTTCCCTTTCCGATTTTCTGCGCAGAGTCAAGGATAAAAATCTGAATAAAAAGTCCCTCGAGTCTCTTATCAAAAGCGGTGCTCTGGATTCCTTCGGCGACAGAAATGTCATGCTGCACAATATTGAAAAACTGCTTGAATATCACAAAGAAGAAAGCAGAGACAATAATAATTCCCTGTTTGGCAATGTTACCCAGGATATTCATCTTGAAAAAACCGAAAGCGCCACGCTCTCTCAAAAACTGCTCTGGGAAAAAGAGCTTCTCGGCCTGTATATTTCCGGCCATCCGCTCGACAGCTTTGCCGGCAAGCTGAAAGCCCGCGAAAATAATATTAAAAAAATCAAAGAGAAAGCCCGCGAGAAAGAGCCGGTCGTCCTCGGCGGCATCGTCGAAGACGTCAGGAATGTCCTGACCAAAAACGGCGATCGGATGGTATTTTTGAAACTGGCAGATTTGTCGGATTCGATCGAAGCCGTGGCGTTTCCGAAAATTTTCGAAGAATTTCAGGACCTGCTCCGTCCCGAATCCTGCATCGTCATCAAAGGCACCCTTTCAAACCGAAACGGCGAAAAATCAATTCTGGTTGATAAAGTAAAGTTAATGGAATAAAAATGAGGATGCCCTAAAATAAATAAATTGGGCATCCTCGAATTTTCGAACTATGGACTTTCAAGTTCAGCCGCATAATCCATAAGCGGCTTTTTGATATTCGGCAAAGCCGATCGAGTCGAGCCGCTCACCCAAATCTCGTAGTGAAAACCCCATCGCTCCAGCTGCGCCTCAATGTTTCTGATAGTAATACGGAACTCTTTGAGAGTCTTGATTTCAAGAGAAATTTCTTCGGCGGGATCTTCTTCTGATTTCTGGGTAATGTCGACGGCAATATCTGCCAGCGCTAATTCATCCGCAACCGCCCTGGCTATATTCGTGCCGCGGCCGCCCTTCCATCGAAAGTAAATTTTCATACATTCGTCCTTTCTGCGGAGTACAATAGTACAAAAATGAAGAAAATGCTATAGTGGTGCCATGCAAGAGGAAAAAGAAATTAAACTGGATAAAAACGACCATCGCGTTATCGGAAAGGAACTGGACCTGTACACATTCTCAGACACTGTCGGCAAGGGTCTTCCGCTGTACACGGAAAAAGGCGCCGCTATCCGGCGCGAGCTTGAAAAATTTGTGATTGAAGAAGAGCTAAAACGCGGATATAAGCACGTCTCCACTCCTGATATCGCCAAAATAGATCTGTATAAAAAATCAGGTCATTACCCATACTACAAAGACTCAATGTATGCGCCGATAGACATCGACGGAGAAGAATTTATGCTCCGGCCGATGACCTGCCCGCATCATTTTGAACTCTATCTCTCAAAACCGAGAAGCTATCGCGAACTGCCTATGCGCATTGCCGAGCTGGCAAAGCTGTATCGCTACGAGCTTTCTGGCGTATTAACCGGGATTGTCCGCACACGCTCATTTTGCCTGTCCGATGCTCATATTATTTGCGCCAATAAAGAGCAGGCTATGGCGGAAATCAAAGGAGCGCTGGATTTAATATCATATGCACAAAACGTTTTCGGACTGGAAAAAGGAAAAGATTTCCATTACCGACTTTCTCTCGGAAATCGCAAAGATGATTCGAAATATTATAAAGATGATGCTGCTTGGGATGAAGCGGAGGATGCCCTTCGCCAGGTTTTAAAAAGCCAGGACGTGCCGTTTGTGGAAGCCGAAGACGAAGCAGCCTTTTACGGACCGAAAATCGACATTCAAATGAAAGACGTACGAGGCAAGGAGGACACGGCCTTTACGGTGCAATACGATTTTGTCATGCCGAAAAGATTCAACCTAGTGTATACCGACAAAGATGGTTCAGAAAAATTGGGAATTGTCGTTCACCGCTCCTCTATCGGCTCTATCGAGCGTATCATGGCCTTCCTTATTGAGAAATACGAAGGAGCTTTCCCCCTCTGGCTTTCGCCGGTGCAGGTCAAAGTCATACCGGTTGGGGAAAATCATAACAGCTCTGCCGAGGAAGTGTTTAATGTGCTTAAAGAAAATGGCATTCGGGCCGAACTTGATACCGAAGACAAAAATCTCGGCACCAAAGTCCGCAATGCCAAAGACAATAAAATCCCCTATTGGCTCGTCATCGGCGACAAAGAAATGGAAGCAAATAAAGTAACACTCGAATCACGAGACAATGGAAAACTTGGAGAATTTACCATCGAGAACGTCATTAAAAAATTTTTGGAAGAGATAAAAAATAGAAAGTAATGACAAATCCCTCCGTCTGATGACGGAGGGATTTTATCGTGGGATAAAGAACACGACATTTTGATCGAAATGATACTTTTCGTAACGGTGGCGCGGAACAGACAGGACACTGCACACGAAAGGATGCCTCTTCCCGGGAATAACCCTGAGCATTTCCTTGCGGCCTTTATTTGAACGTTCCCACAAAACGACTTGCGGCAGATATTCGGATTGACGCTTTTTCCCTCGGCGGGAAAGGACAAGGGAAAATATCTTGCTTGCAAGGCGGCGGCGGATTTTGTCTCGATATGATCTATCGAGACTTTTCAAATATTTGCCCGCTTTTTTTGTCAGCCTGATCGAAGTTTTCAATTTTCAATCACCTCCGGAAAGATTGTAGCAGGAATTGAAACTATATCAAGAGACAAAACAAACAAGCTTGTGGAGACGGCGGGAGTTGCACCCGCGAGGGCCTTGTTAGGACTTTTCTGAGATGACAATCTCAGTGCATTACTACTCTGCCACGTCCCCAAAGCTCCTCGATGAGAGTCAGGACCACATCATAACATAGAAAAGTTTTATGCAACTTGACTTTTTAAGTAGAAGCATATAAGCTGTAAATATCCTTGTTAGGCCATGGTAGAAATATCATGACTTTCTGTAAAACAGAGACAAAAAAGTTCCCGCGAGGGAATTTTTTGTTTATTAAAAAGTACATAATAAAATTAAGGGAACTATATACAATGTTACCCTATTCATAATTTATTACACATCAAGCGTCGCTTTCGCGGCATTACTCTGAATGAAACTCTTTCGCGACGGAACATCGCTTCCCATCAGGATATCAAAAATTTTATCGGCAGCCACGGCGTCGGCAATGGCCACCTGTTTCAAAATTCTCCGTGCAGGGTCCATGGTCGTTTCCCAAAGCTCTTCGGCATTCATTTCACCGAGACCTTTATAGCGCTGAATGGAAATTTTTGATTTTTTTGAAACTTTTTCTTTTTCCTCTGACTCTTCTTCAGGTTCTGCCTCAGTACTTTCCACTTCTGCCACTTCCTCATTACCGACTACGCCAGTTTTCTCTTCGTCGGAGTATGCATAGAAAATTTCTTTGCCTTTTTTGATTTTATAGAGCGGCGGCTGGGCAATATACACGAACCCGCCGTCGATAAGCGGCCTGAAGAATCTGTACAACAGCGTCAAAATAAGCGTGCGGATGTGAGCACCATCGACGTCGGCGTCGGTGGCAATGATGATTTTATGATAGCGCAGCTTGGAAATATCAAAAGTGTCTCCGATAGCCGTCCCCAAAGCGATGACCAGATTTTTAATCTGTTCGGATTCAAGCATGCGGTCGAGACGGGCGCGTTCAATGTTCAAAATCTTTCCTCGCAGCGGCAAAATGGCCTGGGTTCGTCGGTCGCGTCCGGTTTTGGCCGTGCCGCCGGCCGAATCTCCCTCGACGATAAACAATTCGGAGTCTTCAGCGAGCTTTGACTGACAGTCAGCCAATTTGCCCGGCAGGGTCATACCTTCAAGCGCGCCTTTTCGCAAAATAGAATCCTTGGCCGCCTTGGCCGCTTTGCGCGCCCGCAGAGCCAGGATAACTTTCATGATGATGGACTTCGCATCGTCCGGATTTTCTTCGAGAAAGGCCCCGAAGCTTTCAGAGAAAATAGTATTGACCATGCTTTGAGCCTCGACGCTTCCCAATTTCGCCTTGGTCTGGCCTTCAAACTGAATTTCGCGGAGCTTGACCGAAATAACCGCGGTCAGCCCTTCCAAAACGTCCTCGCCGGTGAAATTGTCCTCTGATTCTTTGATTAAATTATTCTTGCGTCCGTAGGCGTTTAATGTTCTGGTCAAAGCGGTTTTAAAGCCGGTGACATGCGTGCCGCCTTCGGGCGTGTGAATATTGTTGGCAAAAGCCAGGACTCGCGACGACACATCGTCGACATATTGCAGAGAAATTTCCACTGACTCGTATTCATTGGTTTTCTTTTCAACGTAAAAAATATTTTTATGGATCGGCTTGAGCGTGCTGTTGTAAAACTTGACCAAAGAAAGCAAGCCGCCTTCGAAATAAAACGACATGGACGGAATTTCCAGGCCGAGCTCGGAAATTTTAAAAACTTTGTCGTCGTCGATCTTGCCTTCGTACTTCGAAGCGTCGTTTACGGTAATGCGCAGACCTTTGACCAAGTAGGCCTGCTGGCGCAAATGATCGATAACGCGGTTCGGGTCGAATTCGACGATCGGGAAAATAGCTTTATCCGGCTCGAAGGTAACGATAGTGCCGTGTAATTTTGTCGAACCAACTTTTTTAACAGCTGCTTTACGCTTACCCTGCGAATATTCCTGGACGTAAATTCCGCCGTCCTTATGAACCACTACTTTGCAATAAATAGACAGTGCGTTGACCACCGAAGCGCCGACGCCGTGCAGGCCGCCGGAAACTTTATATCCCTCGCCGCCGAATTTTCCGCCGGCATGCAGGGTCGTCATGATAGTTTCCAAAGCCGAAACCTTTGTCTGCTTGTGAATGTCCACCGGAATGCCTCGGCCGTTGTCAGTCACTCGGATGCGATTATTTGGAAGCAGCGTAACCTCGATATCGTTTGCAAAACCGCCCATGGCTTCGTCGCGGGCATTGTCGAAAATTTCCGTTATCAAATGATGCAAGCCGTCCGGTCCGGTCGTGCCGATATACATGCCCGGACGCTTGCGGACAGGCTCCAAACCCTCCAAAACGGTGATTTGTTCAGCCCCGTATTTTGCCACCTTTTCAGTTTTTGCCATTTGTTCATTTTAACAAAAATGGGTAAGGAAAACAAGCAGTTTTCTCTTGAGTTTTACCCTGATTTCATGTATCTTGAAATGGTTATGGCCAACTACGTTGCCTCGAAGGACGAGGAGAATAAAATCAAAAAAGAACTCGAAAATCGAAACGATATCGAGGCAGTTCGCATTAAGCGTCTTTTATCATTGCCTGATCTCTCGCGGAAAGCTGATTCCCCTCTCAAAGAAATCGTCGATAAAACTTTGCAAGTTCCGAGTCTAAAAAATTTCGACGTCATCGACATTCCTGAAATTATTTCCACTGAAATTCTTTTCGACTTATTCAACATGCCGGAGGGGCACCCCGCCAGAAGCAGATCTGACACGTACTATGTCGACGATAATCACGTGTTGCGGACCCACGACACGGTCTTTTGGTATTACTATTTTAATTTAAAAGAAATAAAACAGAAAATCGCAAACAAGGAATCGCTCGGGGTCATCTGCCATGCCAAGGTCTATCGCAAGGATGAAATCGACCGGACGCATATGAACGTCTTTCATCAGATGGGCGGACTGTATCTGGTGCCGGATGAGAAGCAGACTGTCACATCGGATGATCTCAAAAATACGTTGGCGGAAATTGCCAGAAGCATATTCGGAAACGATGTTAATTTCCGTTTTTACGACCATCAATTCCCCTACACTGATCCGAGTTTTGAAATGGAGGCGGAAATAAACGGCAAGTGGATTGAAATGCTCGGCTCCGGCATGCCGCGAAAAAGCGTTTTGAAAAATTTCGGACTTGAGGGCTACCACGGCTGGGCTTTCGGCTTCGGGCTGGAGCGCCTGGCTATTGCCTCGATGTCTCTGCCTGATATCAGATTATTGTGGTCCACCGATCCGCGGGTCACAAAACAGCTCAAGCTCGGGCAAAAGTTTGTGGAGGTAAGCAAATACCCGGCTATTGTGCGAGACATTTCCTTCGTGGTTAACAAAGATTTCATTCCGAACGATTATTTTGACATGGTCCGCGATATTGCACCGAACCTGGTCGAGCAGGTTGAGCAAATCGACAAATATGAAAATGTCGAGAAATTCGGGGCGGACAAGATCAGCTACGCCTATCGCATCACCTATCGTTCGCTTGACCGGACCCTGACCAATGCCGAGGTTGACCAAATCCATAAAAAATTAGAAGATACAACAAAGCAAGTCTATGGGGCTCTCATTCGCTAACATTCTCACATACATTTTCCTTTTCGCCTCGCTCAACTTCGAGATTTTTCTGCTTATCACTTATTTCGAGACGCGCGGAGAGGTTGAAAAAGAAAAAGAGCTGGTAAAAAATATCAGCCGGTTTCCGACCGTGACCGTCATCGTGCCGTGCTGGAACGAACAGGATACCGTTTCAAAAACCATTTATTCTCTGCTTGATTTGAACTACCCGAAGGACAAACTGAAAATCATGGCCATCAACGACGGCTCGACCGACGGAACCTTCCAGGTTCTGCAGGAATTCAAAAATAATCCGCAGGTGGAAATATACAGCAAAGAAAACGGCGGCAAGCATACCGCTTTAAATTTCGCTCTCGGCAAAGCCACGAGCGAGCTCATCGGCTGCCTCGACGCCGACTCGTATGTCGATGCGGAGGCCCTGAAAAATATCGTGGTCTACTTCGAGAACAAAGAAATAATGGCCGTGGCTCCGTCGGTCAAGCTCTGGAAGCCGAAAAATATTCTGGAACTTTTCCAGAAAGTCGAGTACGGCTTCGGCATTTTCACCCGCAAGATGTTCCATTATATGGACGCCATTTACATCACTCCCGGGCCGTTTTCCATTTTCCGCAAGGAAGTTTTTGAAAAGCTCGGCGGCTATCGCGAGGCGCACAAGACCGAAGATATCGAGCTGGCCCTGCGCATGCAGAAAAACCATTTCAGGATCGCCCATGCCCATGAAGCCATCGTCTATACCGTGCCGCCGAATAAAATCAGGCCGCTTTTGAAGCAGCGGGTGCGCTGGTCGCACGGCTTCATCCGGAACGCCTTTGACTATCGCGACATGTTTTTTAAAAAAGAATACGGCAATGTCGGCATGTTTATCCTGCCCATCGCCTCGATCTCGTATGCTTCGGTCATTTCGGTCGCCGTCATTTCAGTCGTCAATTTTTTCAAGACCGCCCATGACAAATACATTCAGTACACGACCGTCGGCATTCATCCCCACCTGCCGAAGATGCTCACCGACTGGTTTTATATAAACACCCAGCTCGTGGCCGTCATCGCTGTATTCACCTTTATCGGCTCGCTCGCCATGATTATCGTGTCGCGCAAAATGTCCGAAGACAAGTTTTATTTCGGCCTCGATTTGCTTTATTACCTGGCATTGTATATGGTATTAGCGCCGATTTGGATGTCCAAAGCGTTGTATAACGCACTCTTTAAGGTCAAGGCATCCTGGCGCTAAACTATATTACTCATTGTGATCGACTGGAGAAAATATTTCATATCCTTTGTCATAACCATAGCTATTTTCGCTACGGCCATTTTTATATCGAATTATCTCGAGAACCAAAAGATTGCCGATCTGAAAGCAATTCAGGATCAGGTCTCCGTCGACATTCTGTCTTCGGAAACCCAATACTCCCTGCTTGAACAGTCGTCCTGCACCGACGTCGCTTCCTCCACCATACCGACGGAGCTCGGCACCATTCAGGACAAACTGACCTATAGCGAGCAGGAGCAGGGCAAATCGAGCGATATTCTGGCCCTGAAGCAGGAATATTCTCTCCTGGAAATCAAAGACTATCTCTTAACACAGAAAATTTTCCAAAAATGCGGCAAAACCCCGCTGTCGATTATCTATTTCTATTCGACCGACAATACCTGCGCGGACTGCCAGCGCGAAGGCTATGTCCTCGACGCCCTGCGCGAGCAATATCCGACGCTGCGGGTATACTCGTTCGATTACAATCTCGACAACAGCGCCGAAAAAACGTTGATCGCCATAATGAAAGTAAAAAATAATCTGCCGGCCATGGTGGTAAAAGGCAAAGTGCTCTACGGCTTCCAGTCAGTCGATGACCTTCAAAAAGCCATGCCGGAACTGAAAACCGCAACAACAAGCAAGTAGCTATTCTCCCAATTTCCAGCCAAGCCAAATTCCAATCAATCCCCCGATTGCGCTGCCGAAAACTCCGGCCATGGAAATAATGCCTGAATCCCAGAGCGAAGGGATAAACCCGCCTATTGTCGAACCAAAAAATAATCCCACCCAGACTAATGTTTTACGGTCCATAATTATAATTCTAAACGATATCTCACTAAATCTACTAACTCCTTCTCCGTATGATATATGCCATGACGAGAGAAAACAATAATTTTAAAGCAACTTTCGTTAATCATAACAAAAATAACTCTATAGCCCTTTGACTTGCCCCTGTTTTCTTTCAAAGGAACAACTCGACCTTTATATACTTTAAATGTTCCAAATCCAGGAAATACATCAATACCTGGAGTTTCTTTCACACCCTTGAGACAAAACAGACGTTCCCATGCTTCCAAAGATTCTTTCGGTGCTAGAAACCGTTTTAGATTTCTAAAATCCTTTTCAATATCGTCGTGGCGGGAAAGTTCCATGGCAGTATTATCTTAGATATTAGCCATCTCGCCATATTTATTTCTATAGAAAGCCAAATTATAGTCGATGACTTCATTTTGCTTGGTACTGATCCACGGAGCTTCTCCATGGCTGGCGTTTTTCATTTCCGTACCAGTAAATTTTTCCCATTTATTGGCAATCTCCTCAAGCATGAGCAATTCTTCTTTTTCAAAAACATTAACATCAAAATCATCGATTGCCTCAATGTGTTGCTGGTCATTATATCCATCAGCAATTTTTCTTTTAGTGATTTTTATTTCCTGACCATTCATTTCTTTGAGTAATTTTTCCGCCATTCGTGGAACAGGACCATTGTCAAAACGGAGATATTCATCGCCGGTTATAGAATGCCCATATTTTTCAAAAAAATCAAAATCGAGATAATACAAAAGCTTCATTAGCTTAAGCTTGCCCAAAGTTCCATTCTGAATTTTCTTTGCAAAGAAAAGAATGGCATTTTTATACTTTTTTTGATTTATTTTAGCCATTTACAGTCAATGTAATCTTACCACTTTAAAATAGGGTGAACAATGAGCCAGAGGTGGGACTCGAACCCACGGTCCATGCTTTACAAAAGCATTGCTTTGCCAACTAAGCTACTCTGGCAACTTCCTAAAGTTATCACAAACTAGATAATTTCTCTATTGGAGATCTGAGGTTCCTTCTCGGCAAGTTTTTCCAAAAAGAATGAAACGGAACCGTTCGAGCGAAGCACTCTCCTGCCGCGGAAATGATCGGCGCTTTCGTAATATTTTTTGGCGACATAATCCTTGAGCTTAGTAAGCTGCTCGTACGCATAGGCCGGGACAAAATCGAAAATAAAAATTCTGGCGATTTTCTTATAGCGATTGTAGGCGAATATCGCCTGTTCGCGGAACGCATGCAGCTTGGCGTCGCCCTTCTTGAACCAGCCGGCCAGAAAATGATTTTTCTGCCATTTGATTTCAACATGCTTCAAAATAATCTGGAAAACCAGAACGCACAGAGAAACGATAAAAAGTGTTGTCATATATTTTATTTGACCGAGAATCGCGCGAAACGCGACAGCTCGATTTTTTCTCCGAATTTCTGAGTGGCTGACTGGATAAGATCGGTAATGGTCATATCGGGATTTTTAATAAATGCCTGTTCCAACAGAAGCCGCTCGGCCCAATAGGACGCAAGCTTGCCCTCGAGGATCTTGGTTTTCATATCCTCAGGCTTGCCTTCGACTTCTTTGACGAATAATTCATTTGCCATGGTCTTGGCCGCCTCATCAATCTCGTCATACTTGATAAACTGCGGATTGTAGCCGTGGCATGCATGGCAATGTCGCGGGCAAGGGTTTTGAACTCTTCGTTTTGGGCCACAAAGTCCGTCTCGCACAGAAGCTCAACCATGGTGCCGACGGTGCCCGTGGCATGCACGTACGAGGCCACTATGCCGGCCCCGAGCGTCCTGTCGCTTTTTTTGGCGGCAATGTCCTTGCTTTTCTTTTGCAAAATGGCAATAGCCTTTTCCATGTTGCCGCCGGCTTCTTCAAGAGCTTTTTTGCATTGCATGACAGACACGCCGGTCCTGTCGCGCAATTGCTTGATCATTTCGGTTGTAATTTCCATAGAACTGCTGTCTTATTATTCAGCTTTCTTAAGTGTGCCGCGCTTGTAGGCATCGGCGATCTGATTGAGGAAAAATTCAATGCTTGCTTTCGCCGAATCATTGCCCGGAATCGGATAGTCGATCTGGCTCAGGTCATTGTCGGTGCCGCACAAAGCGATAATCGGAATGTTCAGGCGCTTAGCTTCGCGGATAGCTGTAATTTCTTTCCTGGCGTCAACCACAAACAGGGCGTCGGGCAATTTCTTCATCGGCGTCAGGCCGGAGAAAAATTCCTTAAGCCGGTCTATCTCGCGGTCAATGAGCAGCCGCTCCTTTTTCGTATACTTTACAAGTTCTCCTTTTTCCTTATCCGACTGCAATTTTTCAAGCTTTTCAACCCGCTTTCTGATTTCCGGAAAATTGGTCAATGTCCCGCCGATATAGCGGCCGGCCACAAACGGCATGCCGATGGCTTCGGCGGATTTTACAATGCTGCTCTTAGCCTCCTGCTTTCCGGAGACCAATAGTATTGTAGCATTTTTGCCAGCCAAGTTTTCCACAAAATGAAGCGCGTCATGAAGAGCTTCGGCTGACTTTTCCAGGTCGAAAATCTCAATTTTATTTTTAACCCCGAAAATAAAGGGTTTTGCCGACGGATGGCGCCTTGATTTTACAAAGCCAAAATGCGCCCCTACCGCAAAAAGCGCCTCGACATCCTTTTCTTTAGATTTTTCCATGCCGAGACAGTCTAACAAAAGTTCCACCTTGATGCAACTATCGCATAAACAAAAAGCTACACAACCGAAGTGCATTATGCAGCTTCTTGTTGTGTAGCATTAGCCCATAACTGCATTGGCAGTATAGCGCTTTTTGACTTCCCATCCGTAAATCGGGGCCATGGCTTCGACAATTTGTCGAAAAGCCGTGATTTGGTCGTCACTCCAGTACTTGTGGACGACAATGACTGTTTTGTTACTCTTAAAGAACTGCAGCCAGCTTTCGCCCTGCTCTCCTTCAGTGCCGTATTGTCCCGGCTGAAGAAGATTGGCGTATCCGATAAGAGCATAGATATGCTGAACCTCCTGGATTGCATTTCTGCTGGAGTATTCCATATTCGGAACATCCAGGACATGAAACATCGCGAGAGTTCCACGTCGATCAGAACGAGCATCAAGAGCATAAAGCTCGACAGACGTAATGTGGCTACTATGTGGCATCGCTCCTCCTATAATAAACTATTTGGAACTTCAAACGCACCATGCCCGCTTTGTCTCGGACTTGAGCCGACGTCCAAGGGCCGTCGCCAGTGAGATAGTCAATGACATCTCCTGATATGGCCACATTGATTGCCTGTCGTGTCCACAATGGCCGCCCTCCGCACGATGAGCAGAAATTGTCTCGAAGCGTGAGGTCTGGTGCAGTAACGCAATATCCGCATCGTGTCCGTGTTGTGCCTGGCCTTGAGTTTTTGTCCAGTTTAACAAGGATGGCCTGGAATAATGGAGCTTCAATAATATCTTCAACGAAGCTCATTGAGCCAGTTCGCGTCTTGATGCTGTAGTGACCACGAACGCGACGTGCTGGGCCGCCCATGCGGGTATAACCCTCCCAGTTGAAGCTCTCGCCAGAACCGTTTTCCTGACCGACAACGGTAATAGCGACTGTATGAGTCAGCTCCATTCCTCCATCGGTACGAATGCGGAAATCGACAGTATGACGATGGTCGGGGTTACCTTCCAACAGCGAAACTCCCAAATCCCATTTGCTCGGGCCGTTAACAATCTTTGACATATAACACTCCTTTAACAAAGGACATCCTTGCGGATGGGCTTCAGCTCTTATTTATTTACATTATACATTAATACATATATCTGTCAAGTACTCAAATACACCTTTATTTATATACGAAAATACTCTCTCCCACCGCACGGATGAGAGAGAGTATTACTCACGAAACTGGAAGCATTTTGAAAATCTGGAATCCAGGATATTCGCCTCGGATCTGGTACCAATGTCCCGATTTTTTGCCGAATTCACGGAACTTTTCGTTTATTACCCTGAAATCGTCAGCAACCCACGGACCGGAGTCATCAAACGCTTCTTTGAACTTGTCGGATTCAACTGGTTTCGGATAATTAATCTGGAAGAGGACCAGTTTCTTTTTTTCAAAAGGCCTCCATTCCAGACCAAAAACGATATCCCAGTCGATCTTTGTCATTTTATCGCCGGATCTCGCCAGGCGTGGACATCGCTTCGGTTTCCTGATTTTTCGGATCAGCTTTCCGATTGTTTTTTAATATTCATGCGTACCTCGACTTTTTCTATTGAAAGTTCTAAGTACGCGAAGACCTATTAAAAATACTAGCACACCTTATTTATCACGTCAATGAAAGCGAGAATACCGAAGTACGCCATACTGATCGGGGTATGAATCGATGTACCCAGCATATTTTTTTAATTTCTCCACCTGTTCGGGTTCATGCTCGATATACAAAACGCCGTCGGGATTTAAAAATTTCGAAAAATTTTTCAAAATTTTGTCGATTATCTCCATTCCCTCTTCCCCGCCGAGCAACGCCTGTTTCGGCTCAAAATTAATAACGCTTTTTTGGACCCTATTCAAAAGTTTCGGATCTATATACGGCGGGTTTGAAAAAATGACATCGTATGTGTCCAATATATTTCCAAACAAGTCTCCATCGAAAATCTTTGTTCTTTTTACATCAATTCCATTCTCTAAAATATTTTTCCGGATAGTTACATGATGATTTTCGTCAATTTCCACAAAATCAACATGCGAATCCGGAATTTCTTTCAAAACTGCAACGCCAATACAGCCGGATCCGGCGCACAGGTCAAGGATTTTTTTGCCTTTGATTTTTTTAATAACCGCGTCAAGCCAATACTCCGTCTCTGTCCGGGGAATAAGAGGCTTTGAACCGAGATAAATTTTTGCATGTATAAACGGCACCCACCCGATTCGATATGCTTCAGGCTCCATTGTTTTGCAGAGCATCGATCATCTTATCAATATCGCCGAGCATAAAAGACTTAACGTCATGAACAGACATATTGATGCGATGATCGGTAATGCGGTTTTGAGGGAAATTATAGGTGCGAATTTTCTCGCTTCGGTCGGCCGTGCCTATCTGCTCTTTTCGCTCGGCAGCCAGGGCTTTAGCCTGTTTTTCTTCTTCCATTTGAGCTAGCTTGGCGGTCAAAATCGACAGGGCTTTTTCTTTATTCTTCAACTGACTTCGTTCCGAGGTCGATCGGACATCAAGACCCGTCGGCTTATGAATAATCCTGACGGCAGTTTCCACCTTATTGACGTTCTGACCGCCGGCGCCGCCGGAGCGGGAGGTTTCGATTTCCAGATCGGCCGGATTGATGACAATGCTGGTTTTCTTTCTGATCGGCAAGATAGCCACCGATGCGGTCGAGGTATGCACCCTTCCGACCTTTTCCGTTTCCGGGACGCGCTGGACCCGATGCACGCCGGTTTCAAACCGCATTTTTTTGTAACAGTCCCTGCCGCGGATTTCAAAAGTCAGGCCGTCGATCTGATTAACGCTCCAGCCCTGGTTTTCGGCGTAGCGGCGATACATCCTCGCCAATTCCTCGGCAAAAAGCGAAGCTTCTTCCCCGCCTGCTCCGGCCCGGATTTCCAGAATAATTTCATTCGGAAACTCCTCTTCCTTTTCTTCCTCGGCCACAATTTCCTCCATTTGGGCAAGCAGTGCGTCCTTTTGAGTCTTAATATCCAAAAGCTCTCCGGTCGCCAAATCAGCAAGCGTCGGATCGCTTTCAATCAGTTTTTTTGCTTCCTCTTCCTCCTTTTCCAGCCGCTTGAAATCCTGAGCAAGGTACGCCGTTTTCGGATTTTGTAAATATTTTTCGAGGTCCATTGTCGTAAGTATAACAAAAAGGCGAAATCAGTATCGCCTTTTTGTATGGAAACTTATTTTGCCTTTTTAGCTTTGACTTTAGACTTGGCAGCTGCCTGTCGCGCCTTGAATTTCTCTACGCGTCCGGCTGTATCCAAAACTTTTTCATTGCCCGTGTAAAACGGATGCGAAGCAGAGGAAATTTCCACCCGGTAGACCGGATATTCCTTTTTATCGGCTTTGGCCTTGGCAGTTTCATCAGTCGCTACCGTCGAGGAAATGATAAATTCGTCCCCCGAAGAGTTGTCGATGAATAATACCTTTCTGTAGTTTTGCGGATGAATGTCCTTTTTCATTGATGCAAGAGTAGCAGAAAAGCCCGATTTTGGCAATTATTCCTCCCGCAAAATCCGAATGCGATCGGCAATCGGCGGATGGGTGTCAAAAAGCCTTGAAAGCCAATTTTGTTTTTTGCCGAACGGATTTGAAATATACAAATGAGCGGTGGCGGTATTGGCATGCTTCATCGGACCGGAATATGCGGAAATTTTTTCCAGTGCCGAAGCCAGTCCTTCTGGATATCTCGTAAGCAACGCTCCCGAGGAATCTGCGAGATATTCCCTCTTTCTTGAAATGGCGAGCTGTATGAGCATGGCGAAAATCGGCGAAAGAATGGCGAAAATAATGCCTAAAATCATAATCAGGCCATTATCATCTCGGCGGTCTCTTCCTCCCGAAAACCACATTGAGCGGAGAAAAATATTCGAAAGCATCGAAACAAAGCCGGCAAGCACGACGGCCACAGTCGAAACAAGCATGTCGCGGTTGCCGATATGCGAAAGCTCGTGAGCAATGACGCCTTCAAGCTCGGTTCGATTTAAGATCTGCAAAAGTCCGGTCGTGGCGGCAACGACGGCATGCTCTTTATTTCTGCCGGTGGCAAAAGCGTTCGGCACCGGATCGTTGATGATATACACTTTCGGCATCGGCAAACCGGCGGTAATGGAAAGATTTTCAACGACATTCCAGAGCTCCGGATTTTCCGAGCGATTTGTCTCCCGTGCACCGGCAAGCCTGACCACGATTTTATCCGAAAACCAGTAGCTCGTAACATTCATGATAATGGCAAATGCCACGGCCACGTATAAAATCACCTGATTATTGTAGGCGAAGGAAAAAAACCATCCCAATGCAATGACCACGCCGAAAAACAAGGCCATGAGCAGCCAGGTTTTCCGGACATTTTCGCCTTGATGAGTATATAGTGTCGCCATTAATTAAATGAAACGGTTACCGGCTCTTTTTCATTGCCGGAAGTCAGCTCGAAGTATTCCATTTTCTGGAAACCGAACGTATTTGCCACGATATTGCCGGGAAAAGTTTCAATGTGAGTGTTCAATTCGCGGACATTGACGTTGTAAAACCTTCGGGCGGCCTGGATTTTATTTTCAGTATCGGAAAGCTCGGACTGCAACGCCAAAAAGTTTTGATTGGCTTTCAGTTCCGGATAGGCTTCGGCAATTGCAAAAATGGACTTGAGTGCGGTTGAAATCTGATCTTCGGCTTTGGCTTTGTCCCACAGATTTCCGGCGTTCAGAGCGGCTGACCGGGCTTTGGTCACATCGTCGAACACTGTTTTTTCGTGCGAGGCATAGCCCTTGACCGTATTGACCAGATTCGGAATGAGGTCGTATCGGCGCTTCAGCTGCACGTCGATATCGGCCCAGGCTTCCTTGGCGCGATTGCGCAAAGTCACCAGGCTGTTAAAGTCGGCAATGAGCCAGACCAGAATCAAAACAATAATTCCTAAAATAATATATGTAATCATAATTCACTTATACCACTTTTACGGAAATTTTCAATGAATTGGTGCACTATAAGTTCTGCAGCGGATCAATCATGGTGGTCTGTATATTTTTGGCTTTTTGCATAACCGAATTGCCGTAAGAATTTGCATACCAGGAGCGCGAGCAGGCCTGGCCGGAATAATAATGGCAGGCGGCGGTTTTTTCGGCGGCATAGGTATTGTTTGAAGCTCCGAGATCGGACAAGTACAGCGCCGCAGCCAGAAAAGCGTCATGCGGATCCCACGGATCAGGCGTCGAACTTCCGCCGGCGGCGGCAATGCGCGGGCTGAACAGGTCCCAGGTCGACGGAATAAACTGGGCCGGACCCATGGCTCCTCCCCAGCCGATCGACTGCGGGCATGATACGCGCTGAGTAAACGGATCGAGGCCGAGCACGCCGAGCAATTTTACAAAAACCGGCACGTCTCGGTTCGGATTCATGACCCGATACACGGTCGAGCCGCTGGTCACGGACACGCCGGCTCCGGATGAAGTGTCCCTCAGATAGCATGAGCCGGTATTGGCTCCGAATGTGCCGTCGGAAGTCACGCCGGATTCCTGTTCAAAGATGGCCAGCAAAAATGCCGGGTCGATACCAGTGGCTTTTTGAGCCTGCTGGGCGTATTGATATGCCGTGCCGAAAGAAATGGCCGGAATATCGCGCAGACCGAACAGCTCGGCCTTGATCTGAGCAGCCTTGGCCTGCCTGTCCGCCAGAATCTGGCTGTACGTCTTTTCCTGGCTCTGGCTTTGGGCAATCAGATATTCTTTCTGCTGTTCATCCTGCTGCGTCTGGGCTTTCTGGGCTTCGGCGGCGGCTTTAATGGTGGCCTGCTGGCTTTCCTGAGCGGCCAAAGCGGCCTTTTGCTCCTCGGTCAGCTGTTTATTGGTCCTGATTTGATTGAAAAGAATATTGAGCGAACTGTTGACCGTCTGAAACGTATCGACGTCGCTTAAAAAATCGGACATGGTGTTGCCGCTTAAGACCAATTGAGACAGACTCTCGGCGTCGATGGTCTGCTGCTGCCGCAAAATCTGGGCCATGGAATCGTGGCCGTCATTGAGCTGGCCTTCCAGGCTGGCAATATGGGCGGCTTTCGCCGCAATATCCTGATCGAGCTGATTAATAAGAACGGCTTTCTGCTTGATTAAAAGCTTGGCCTGGGCAATTTTAGTTTTTAAAATGTTCGCATCATGCTTTAAAGAGGCCGTATCATTCCGGGTTGCATCCAATATAGCCTGCCACTTGGCAATGTCAGCCTCGGTCTGCTGCAGTTCCTGCTCAAGCTGAGCCCGCTGCTCTTCCTGAGTCAAGGCGAAAGCATGCTTTGCAGAAAAGAAAGCAAATAAAATGAGAAACAATACAAAAAACCGTTTCATCCACTCTATTCTACAAAATTATTCCCCCTTTGTCTCTTGAGCTTTTGCTTCTTCCGTGGCCTCTTCTTGCTTGCCTTTCTTCTCTACTTCAATGGCTGACAGGTCAACCGGAGCGGCTTCTTCTTCCTTTTCCTCGCGCGGAGCGGCAATGGCGGCAACCACTTCGGCCGGATTCTCCATTAATTCAACGCCCGACGGCAGTTTAATCTGCTCAGCCAGAATTTGGCTGTTGAAATCAACCAGGCTTGAAATATCAATCTCGACTTCATGAGGAATATGAGTCGGCTCGGCCGAGATTTTTAATTCATGCAGAGCCTTGACCAAAGTGCCTCCCAAATCCTTGATGGCCGGCGAAACGCCGGTGAAATTCAGGGGCACCGACACTTCCACTTTTTTGCCTTTTTCAAAAACGTAAAAATCGGCGTGGCGAGGCATATCGGTTATCGGATCAACATCAACGTCGTGGATCAAAACCTCAACTGTAGCCGTGGCGTCTTTCAAAGTAACCACTGAAGATTCGCCGGCCGATTTCCAAACCTTAAGAAAATCTTTTTGGGCAATTGAAATCGGCGTCGACGGCATTTTTTTGCCGTAGAAAACCGCCGGCATTTTTCCGGATTTTCGCAAAGCGTCAAGATTGACGCCCTTGTCCCGCATTTCCACATCCAAAGTAATCATAGGCAGAGCGTAGCAAAAAAACCAAAACTACGCAAATACTTCAACAGGAATTTGAAAATTGTGATTTAAACCTTTTGGTTTTAATATTTTACTGGCATTTAAAATCTCGATTCCCAAAATTTTATTGCCCTTGCCAATATCTAAGATAATCCCCTCCGCCACCTCCTTGTTTCGCGCAAATGCCCCCTTCTGAAATTGGAGATACATTGCGTCGACTTTTTTGTCATATGTTATTTTCATTTTTTTATGTTATTGAATCCCAAATAACTGAAATGATTATGTGATGATTTTTTCTTTTTATAAAAACAGTTTTGATTACTCCTCTTGGAAATCTTTTGAATGCCAGATTTCTGCTGTCATACCCAATACCAACTGTATCAGGATTTGCGAGACCCTGTGTAAGCATTTCCTCTGTGATGCCTCGTAAGAGCATTCTCTCCCTGGCATGCAGAGTGTAATATATCACCGGAGTCAGTATAGCATACTAATGGAAAAATTAGATGAATATTCTATTAAAATTTTAATAAAGTTAATTATACCTTATTCGCCGGAGTCTTCCCGGCAAAAAAATCGATAATATTCTGGGCTGCCAAAATCGCCATCCCTTCCCGGGCTTTTGGAGTTGCCGAGGCGATGTGCGGCGTAATAACTACGTTTGGCAAGTCAGCTAGTCCTGGAGCCAGCATCGGTTCATTTTCAAAAACATCCAAAGCAGCGCCGGCGATGACATTATTTTTCAAGGCTTCTACCAAAGTATTTTCATCCACCACCGGACCGCGGGATGTGTTCAAAAGATATGCTGTCGGCTTCATCATTTTTAGTCTCTCGGCATTGATTAGATGTTTTGTCGAATCCAAAAGCGGCACATGGACGGTCACAATATCAGAATTTTTTAAAAGTTCTTCCGGATTTTCAAAATATTTTGCGCTCAATTCTTTTTCAAATATTTCATTCCGTTTGACGTCATAATATGACACAGACAGCTCGAATCCTTTTTTCAAAATCTCCGCGACTCGATAGCCGATTCGACCCGCACCCAGAACTCCGACATTCAAACCTTTCAAATCGGCTCCGAGAAAACCCAAGGGCTCCCAGCCTTTATATTTACCTTCCCTTAAATACTTGTCCGCTTCAGTCACCCTTCTGACCAGAGACATCATCAATGCCACCGTATGCTCGGCCACGGCGTCCGTCAATGCTCCCGGAGTATTGGTAATAACAATATTTCTTTTGTTTGCTTCTTCTATGTCAATGTTGTTGTAGCCCACAGCATAGTTTGCAAAAATTTTTACAGATTTTGCATTATCAAGAATTTCCGAATCGATTTGGTTTGTCAATAAGCTAATAACCCCATCGTATGGTTTTAATTTCAAAGCTGAAATTAATTCTTCCTTGGTTAAAATATTTTCTCCGGCTACATCCACTTCATGCCCCGCATTCTTGAGCATTTTCTCCGCAATGTCCGGAATTTTTTGAGTGATTAGGATTTTCATATGGTAAGTATAGCAGATTTTATTTTGTAAGTATTTCCCCATTTAAGCATACCAAGATACGATGTTTTGTTCTCTTGTTTTAAATTTTTGAGCATTCTTCGTTTTGTGGAAGTTCGCAAAACTCGATGATATGAAAAGTGAATCCATCCCAGAAAATCAGCGCCGGAAGCCAAGGTTTTTATAAAAACTTTGTCAGGATGCAAAGATAATTTTAAATTTTCTTCAAGAAAAAATTCAACTTGAATAAGCAAGTCTTCCAATTCTCTTTTACGTAGACTCATAAAAATAAAGTCGTCGGCGTATCGGATATAGTATTTTGATTTCAATCTGTGTTTTACAAATTGATCAAAACAATCCATGTAAATATTAACAAGAAGTTGCGAGGTTAAATTTCCTAAAGGCAGTCCCCTGCCTTTAGTTGTGCTGTAAAAACTGGAAATAATTTTTTCCAGCAGCCAAATCGTATCTTTATCCAAGTTTGAATATTTTAAAATTTTCAATAAAATTTCCTGATCAATCGAGGCGAAAAATTTTCGAATATCGCATTTTAGAACCCAGAGTGTTTTGGTGTAATTTTTTGAAACTTTTCGCGAAAATTGTTCAAATCGCAAAATGGCCTTATGTGTTCCTTTCCACTTCCTGCACGAATACGAATCATGTATAAACTTATTGTCGAAATGCGGATACAATTTTCTGTAGACCGCGTGATGCAATAACCTGTCCCGAACTGTGGCTTTGTGAATGCTTCTTGGCTTCGGATCATTTATGTTAAAAGCGTGATACGGACCGTGAGTATATGTTTTATTTTTTAAATCTTCATACAATGAAAAAATATTGTCCATAACATGCAACTGAAACTCTTGTACATCCTTTTTGTTTTTCTTACCATGCAAAAATTTATTCCAAGCTGAAAAAAGATTTTCCAGGGAAATTATTTCTTCAAAAGTAGGAATATTCATGGTACGATACTGTTTACTAATTAGAACATAAAAATGACAACAAGCGTGCCCCCCCCCCGCAAATCTCCCCCAAGTTCTGGAAAAATTGAAATCTGCGTATATTCTTTGGCAGCAGCATATTCCGACAACTCCTAAAACATCCCGCTACACACTGGTAGAAACCATAGACAGATATTTTATTCAAACCGTTGAGAACATTCTTATAGCCAGCTTTTTGGAAAAACAGGAAAAACAGCCCTTTGTCAGAAAAGCACTGATTTCTTTGGATACACTGAAATATTTTTTATACATGCTTTGGGAAATTAAAGCATTGGACACCAAAAAATATCTTGCATTGTCAGTTCCTTTGACTGAAGCCGGAAAACAGCTTGGTGGCTGGCACGGACAACTCCTAAAACAAAACTCTCCCGTAAAAACAGGAGAGAAATGAAATGATTTGCGAAGACCGGCGAACAACCAGTTGTCGTTCCAGTCGTTGTCGTTGCGGTTGACGTTCACCTTGCGCTCGTCATTCCAGCGATTGAACGTGGCAAATTGTACGAAACTCCGTCCGTGGCACCATCCCTTGAAATTCTCAGGATTGAATTTAATTCGGCATCTTAAATGCCTTAAGGTTTCGCACCAAGTATATTCATTTTTGAATAATCTGCATGCACCCTCCGTCTGAAGCCTTGACCGCAGACGCTCTCAGCACATGGATACTGGATTCGGCCGCCGGAAATCGTAATCCCCGGCAAGATTCGCCTACTACCATTTTTAGTATATATAAAAGTCCCTCACCAATCCATTGATGAGGGACTCGCCAAGACCCAAGATTCAAAAGAATCAAATCACGAGTCTTAAGAACTTACTTGCGAAGACCGGCGAACAACCAGTCGACGCGCCAGTCGTAGTCGTGGCGGTTGACGTACACCTTGCGCCCGCCATTCCAGCGATGGAACGTGGCAAAACACCATTTACCATCGGCATCTTTCCAGTGCGTGGCATTCGGATGTTCGTCCGCAAAAACAGGATCGGCCTCGTTCACCGCACAGAGAGAGTAAGAGTCTGCGGGTGTCAAACCTAGGAAAGCATATTCTTTTTCGAGCGCCTCGTCGGTAATGTAACCGTTAGTGAATGCTTCAGGCCGCGGTTTGAAGAAAATGACTTGCGCGTCTTTTCCTTTACCGCGAGGCATCGCATCCACAACCTTTTGGTCGGTGTACTGCTTGCGCCCCGTGGCATTAAGTGCCTCTTGCGGAGTGCGATCGCGATTGACCGGAACCAGACGGACAATAAAAGCGCTTACTGCTTCCGCCAGTCCGCGAAAGACGGCGAACATTCTCATGCCGAGATTCTCGGTGCCGAGAACATGCTGAGCCGTGTCCTTGGAAATCTCTTTGCGATGCTTGCGCATCGCGGCACGCAGTTGAGCTACTGCAGTGTCGATTTGGTCGTCGTTCATTTCAGATGCGATCATGATCTCTGTCATGGCGTCATCTTCCTTTCTTAAGTTGATTGTTTTGGTTTATAACGTTAACGTACAGCTGTGAAAATAGTACCATAATTAACAAATATATGTCAATAGTACAAATATTGGCCTAAAATAAGGTTTTTACAAATTATTAAAAATTCTTAACTTCTTCTCCACTAATTCCTGGACTGCCTGCACGGCCGGCTTCAAAAATTTATACGGAGCCACTTCTTCCGGATTTTCGGAAATTCCCTGCATGATGCCCTGCTTATATGCTACGCGGATTTCGGTATTGATATGGACTATCGTTACACCATTGGCAATGACTTCTTTTAACATTTCTTCCGAGTCTCCCGATCCCCCGTGCAAGACAATAGGCACTTTTGTAATCTCTGAAATTTCCTTAACCCGCTCCGGATTTAATTTCTTGGCTTCGGTATTTCCCTTGACCATGCCGTGGAAATTGCCGAGCGCCGGAGCGAGCATATCCACGCCGGTTTGCTCGACAAATCGTTTTGCTTCTTCCGGATCGGTCAAAGCGGAAAGATTGGCGGGAATTTCATCGTGAATTTCCGAACCTTTGCCGATAAAACCCAATTCACCTTCTACGATTGCTCTTCCACTTGCATACTCGACGCATTGCCTGGCAATTTTGACATTTTCTTCAAAACTCAACTGCGCTCCGTCGAAAATCACCGAATCAAAGCCGGCGTCTACGGCTTCTTTCACTTTTTCAAAAGAATAGGTGTGGTCGGCATTTATAAAAATCGGATAGTCAAAGCTTTTAATCAAAGCGACGGCCTGTTTTACTCCGATAAAATCCCTCTCGCCTTCCGATACGCCGATGATTACGGGAACGTTGAGACTTTGAGCGGCTTTGAAAATCGCCCAGACCTGATTGGAATCGGAAACATTGAAATGGCCGATGGCAACTTTTTTCTGCCGGGCTTCCGCTATGCATTCACGCAAATTTTTCATGATATAATTCTAACATGCAACATGACATTCTCGCTATCGGCGATACCACCACGGATATTTTCATCCGGCTGAAAGAGGCGGAAGTCAAAAACGGCCTTCTGTGCGTGAAATACGGCGATAAGATTCCGTACGAATCGTCGGAAACGGTCAGGGCGGTCGGCAACAGCGCCAATGCGGCTGTGGCGGCGGCCAGGCTGCGACTGTCTTCCGCATTATTTTCGTATGTCGGCAATGACCGAAACGGCAAAGAATGCATTGAGGAGCTTCATAAAAATAATGTCAATACAGAATATATCAGAGTCGAGAACGGCAAAAGCACCAATTACCATTACGTTCTCTGGTACGATGTCGACCGGACCATCTTGGTCAAGCATGAAACTTTTTCTTACGACTTAGGAGAGATTAATTCGCCGAAATGGATTTATTTGTCATCTCTCGGGGGCAGCTCTCTGCCTTTTCATGATCAAATCGCCGATTTTTTGGATAAAAATAGAGAAACAAAACTGGCTTTTCAGCCCGGCACATTTCAGATCAAAGCCGGATCTGAAAGACTTTCGAGAATTTACAAGCATACCGACATCTTTTTCTGCAATGTTGAAGAAGCCCAGGAAATTCTAAATGAAGCCTCGAGGGATCTGCCGACGCTTTTACGAAAAATATCCGCCCTTGGTCCGAAGACCGTGGTCATTACCGACGGATATGAAGGCGCCTACGCATACGACACGTACACCGGCGAGATGTATTTCATGCCGATTTATCCGCACACTCCGTTCGAGCGTACCGGAGCCGGGGACGCTTTTGCTTCGACAATAGTTGCCTGCCTGGCCATGGGCAAGTCATTGTCCGAAGGGTTGCTGTGGGCACCGATTAACGCCATGTCCGTCACCCAGTTTGTCGGAGCGCAGAAAGGGCTGCTGACCCAGGAAAAAATCGTTGAATTTTTGAAAAAAGCCCCTGTGGATTACAAACCGAAGAAAATCTGATATAACTTAATTCTAGAAAGTTCAAACAAAGCGAGGGGGTGAGCGATTTGAGAGAGGCTGCCGTTCATACAGTTAAAGATACAAAAGCCAGGAGACTTTTACTCAGGTTACAACAACAAGGAAAGCCGTTCAGCCAGTATGATCCGTATTCCGACAGCATTGTCGTCATTGGTGCTTGGGACTACCAAGTGCCGTCTCAATGGCCCGCGGAACCAGATGAACGTCTTGTGGAAATTCCTCTTGTCCTTTTTGAGGAGACGGGGGAAGACGCCGGCATGAAGCCCATCGTCGGTTTCCAGATCAAAAACGCGGAAAGTGTATGCAGAAAATACGGCTTGCCTTTCGCCGAGGAAAGAGTGACAGTTTCTCAAATCCTCGCCGCTCTCGGAACCGAGAACATCGGCATTGGCGGAGAAGTTGCCATACATATGGCGATGGAATTGGTCCGGAAACACGACCTCGATAAGATTGAGTTTCCGGAATAAACAAAAAGGCGGGGGTTCATCACCCTCGCCTTGTTTTTTATAAAACGCGGGAGAGACTGTCGCGCAACTCGTCAAGATAGTAGACTCCGCCGCCCTTGAGTCCTACCAATCCCGTTTTAACAAGTATGGCATCATCCCCTTCATGTTGCAGCACCTCTTCGATAACGGACTTCCATTCTGAACGAGGAGCCGCAAAGACCGTGCCCGGTAAAATATTCGGCCATTTCCAATCTCGGATTTTTACAAATCTTTGACCGGAATATTTGTGTTCCGGACGTTCAATTCTTTCAAAAAAACCGTCTTCGCCATGCATTGGTCGAAAGCGCCAGCCGATATTTTCCGCAGGGTATAGCGGATAATAAACAACAAAACACAGTTCGTCCTTTGTCGGGTTCATACCGCTGTTGGCTGAATCGAGAACAAAATATAAGGCTCCTCGGTAATGCTTGTATATCCCTGACGAAATCTTTTTCATGCTCACGCCCCTTTTCTACATTCAAACTACCACAAAACCTATTTCCTTCCAATCGCTTTCTTGCACGCTTCCAAAATATGACTCTCGCCCATGCCGTAGTGTTCAAGCAGTTCGTCGGGCGTGCCCGACTGGCCGAATTGATCGCGAACCCCGATGAATTCGTGCGGAACCGGAAAATGCTGCGAGAGCGCTTCTGCCACGGCCGAGCCGAGTCCTCCGGAGATCTGATGTTCTTCAACCGTCACGACTGCTCCGCAGGATTTAGCGACGTCTGTTACTTTTTCCGTGTCTATCGGTTTAATGGTTGAAACATTCAAAACTTTCGCCCTGATTTTTTGTTTTTTTAATTCTTCGGCCACTTTCAAAGCTTTGTAGACCAACGCTCCGGTGGCAATAATGCCGACATCGCAACTGCCGCTTCCGTAATAGACTTGGGCTTTGCCGACTTCAAACGGCGTTTCGTCGGTGGTAATAACCGGAGTTTTCTCGCGGGCAAGACGAATATATACCGCATTCCCCAAATCAGCTGCGGCAATGGTGGCTTTTCGAGCTTCAATGTGATCGCACGGCGAAATGACCGTCATCCGCGGCAAAACCCGGGTAATGGCCATATCTTCAATGGCCTGATGGGTGCCGCCGTCCGGCCCGACCGATACGCCGGCATGCGAACCGGCAATAATGACGTGGCGGTTGTTATAGCAGATGGTGGTCCGGATCTGTTCCCAGTTTCTGCCCGGCGAAAACATGGCATATGATGTGATATAGGGAATTTTTCCCATGGCAGACAAGCCCGAGGCTACTGAGGCTAAATTCTGTTCGGCAACTCCTATTTCAAAAAACCGCTCGGGAAATTTTTCTCTGAACAAATTCATTTTGGTGGACTCGGTCAAATCGGCGCAGAGCCCGACGACATCCGGATTTTTTTCCCCTGTCGCAAGCAGTCCGTCGCCAAAACCGTTGCGGATCGGCACTTGATCGACTTTTTTGTCGAACAGTTTCGGATTTAATTTTTGCGATAGATTAATCATTGATGTTCGCTTCTGATCTGGCCACCCAAAGTTCTTAATTCATGCAGAGCCTTTTTTGCCTGTTCTTTATCCGGCGGTATGCCGTGCCAATGGAAATCACGCTCCATAAACGACACGCCCTTGCCCGGAATAGTCCGGGCGATAATAACCGACGGGCCGTCAAACACGGCCTGGGCCCGGCCGACCGCTTCGATAATGGCCGGAAAATTATGGCCGTCTATTTCCTCGACATGCCAGCCGAAACTTTCGAATTTATGCGACAGCGGTTCGAGCGGCATCACGTCTTCGGTATAGCCGTCGATCTGGATATTATTGCGGTCGATGATGGCGATCAGATTGCCGAGTCTGTATTTTGCCGCCGACACAACCGCCTCCCAGCTCTGGCCTTCGTCCAATTCCCCGTCCGACATGAGGCAGTAGATAAATTTTTCATTGGCTTTTCCTTTGTCCATGCGGTCTCCTAAAGCCATGCCGACGGCCTGGGAAAGCCCGGAACCGAGCGGGCCAGAACTTGATTCGAGCATCGGCAGAAAATCGCGGTGAGGATGACCCTGCAGGCGCGACTTGAATTTTCGCAGCGTCAAAAGCTCTTCGACCGGAAAATATCCGGCATGAGCCATGGTGGCATACAAAACCGGACAAATATGGCCGTTGGAAAGCACCAGCCTGTCGCGCGACGGCCAGGTCGGCACTTTCGGATCATGGCGCAGAATGTGAAAATACAAGGCCGCAAAGACATCGGCCATGCCGAGCGGTCCGGCGGAGTGTCCCGAACCTGCCGAGACCAGCATTTCAATAATAGAAATGCGGATCTCCCTGGCCTTTTCTTCAAGAAATTTTATTTTTTCGTCGGTGAGAGATTGCATAAATAGTCATAGACTTCTTTCGGATTCGGCGCGTTAAGAATGGCCGATCCTGAGATTAATTTATTTGCGCCGGCGGTGATCAGAGTTTCGGCAGTGTCTTCGGCAACACCGATGTCAATAGCAATTATACGCTCGGGATATCTGCTTCGCAATGATTTTATTTTTTCAACAGCAATATTTTCTAATTTCACTCCGTGCCTGCCTATGGTATCAGAACCCATGACTTGGATGAAATCAGCCTCTAAGTTTTCTATTAAAGAAGCATCCGTTGATGGTTTCAAGGCTACTCCGATGGCAATATTATTTTCTCTGCATGTTTCAATAATTTTTTGAAAATTTTGAGTGGCTTCAATATGACAGACAATGCCCGCAACACCGGTCGCAATCCAGTCTTGCAAAACATTTTCCGGGTCTTTGACCATCAAATGGAGTTCGACTTCAATCTTCTCCCCCTGTGGATAATACGGGGGCCAGCCGATTTCCTGATTTTTCAATTTTTGAAAAAATTCTCCGTTGATGTACGGCCAGGTCTTGGTGGGAGAAAAAATACCGTCTGAAATATCAACCTGAACTTTCGGGGCAAAGCTGACTTTGCGCATTTCCTCCTCCAGCTGTTCCCATGACATCGGAATAATGGCCGGCAGGACTTCAATCATAGTCTTCAATCTTTTTAATTCTCCTCATATGCCTTTCTTCAAAACAAAATTTCGTATGCAGCCAGAGATCGACGGCTTGCCTGGCTTCGTCAATGCTTAAAAAATTTGACCCAAGCGAAAGCATATTGGCATTGTTATGTTCGCGCGACAGGATTAAAACCTTTTTTGATCCGCCGTAAAAAACGGCACAACGTACGTTCGCGAAACGATTGGCCACCATGGCTTCGCCCTGGCCGGAAAAACCTATGACAATGCCGAAATTTTCTGAATTTTTTGAAACTTCGCTCGCCGCTTTGGAAATAAAATCCGGATAATCATCGGCAGGATCGTACTGTTCCGGTCCGCAGTCGAAAATTTCATGGCCATTGCCGGAAAGATATTCCTTGAGCACTTGTTTCATTTCAAACCCCGCATGGTCTGATGCAATATAAATTTTCATACACCAAGTTTCAAAACATGCTCCAAAAGCGAATGGCAGTACCCGGTTTCATTGTCATACCAGGCCATTACTTTGACCAAGGTGCCGTCGACTACCCGGGTAAGGTTCAGATCGGCGATCGAAGCGTACTGGCTTCCTAAAATATCCGAAGAAACCAAAGGTTCTTCTGTAGTAGAAAAAACTTTCGACCAGCGTTCTTCCCCTGCGGCTTTTTTCAAAGCGGAATTAACTTCTTCAACCGTCGTCGGTTTCTTGGAAATAAACGTCACATCGACAATCGAACCCGCCGCCACAGGCACCCGAATGGCGATGCCGTCGAATTTGCCTTCGAGCGACGTCAGAGCTTTGGTCACAGCCAAGGCGGCGCCCGTCGATGTCGGCACGATGTTGACTGCCGCCGCTCGGCCTTCTTTCCAGTCTTTGGCTTTCGGTCCGTCGACAATGCTTTGACTCGCGGTATAGGCATGGACGGTATTCAAAACGGCTTTTTCAATGCCGACAGCTTCGTCCAAAATTTTCAAAAGCGGCGAACCGGCATTCGTTGTGCAGGAAGCGTTGGAAGTGACCGTGCAGGTTTTAAATTTTTCCTCGTTTATGCCGACCAAAATCGTAGCCTCGTCGGCATTCAGGGCATCGCCATGAGCCGGAGCGGTAATAACCGCCTTTTTTGCCCCGGCGGTGATATGAACTCTGGCTTTTTCAAATGTCGTAAACAATCCCGTAGATTCGACAACCACATCGATATCCAAGTCTTTCCACGGCAGTCTCGTCGGCTCTTTTTCCGATAAAAATAGAATTTCTTTTCCGTCTACGGTAATTTTCTTGTCTGAAACCTGTATATCGCTTTTATTTTTTCCGTATACAGAGTCATATTTCAGAAGGTAGGCAATGTTTTCAATATCCCCGATATCATTTATTGCTACGATATCCACTTCGTTCAAAGCAATCTTCAAAAACGCCCGTCCGATCCGCCCAGCGCCGTTGATGGCTATCCGTAATTTTTTCATATTGAAAGTATAGCAAAGACAAAACAAAAGCGCTTTTGATTTTTACACAGAGAAACCGGTGCTCGAACGCACCGGTTTTGTTTTTGGCTGATACTCATGTAACAGCCACGTTTTCACAAATATCCCTTCGGTTTGCTCTCCGGCGAATCGCGGATACACCGTCAACAACTGCCAGAATGGCAATGCCGATCAGAAACAAGACGACATCTATCCCCGGAATGATCATGCTTCCCCCTTGAATTGGTCTGAATTTAAAGTAACACGAGTACTAAAGAGAGTCAAGCAGAGGCAACGGTCGCTTCTGCGGGAACAACGTCGTCGATCGAGCACACTCCCCCGACACAGGCAAGCTCGGCTTTCTGATCGAGTTCGTCGGTGGCTTCATAGGTCATAATCTTCGAGAAATCGATATGCTCGAGACGCTTTTTCATTTCTTTATAGGTCTTCTCGTCGATGGCTTCATACGGAGCAAGCTGATAGACATGATTGTCGCGCGGGAGAAATGCCAGGCCGCCGACAATATCCCAGTTTTTATAAATCCAATTGGCCACTTCTATCCATTCGTCGTCGCCGATGGAAATAGTGGTCGAAGGATTGTGCTCGGTAAAGTTCTCCTTGACCATTTTCCAGTATTCAAGCTGATCGATGGCGGTCTGATCATTTTTGAAAATGGCTCGGTCCGGCGCCTTGACCGGAAAGTCGAGAACGAATGTGGTGGCATTTTCCATAGTCTGGCCGACTTCCGGATGAAACGGCACGCCCTGATCCTTGAGCATCTTGAACAGAGCGTCGGTCTTGGCGATGCGCACCCGGCGGATATAGAAAGCGGAATTCCTCGGGTGAATGCCGGACGACGAGTCGACGGTCTGTGAAAGGTTTCCGGACGGCTTGACGCAGGTGATGCAGGTCGACTGATTGATGCCGAATTTTTTGGCGTAGATTTTATTTATCTTGACGGCCTCGTCGCGAAGCTTGCGCATGACTTCCGGCTTGCGGACCGCCGGGCAGTCCCACTGGCCGGTAATGGAAACGCCGAGCAACGCTTCTTTCTCGCAATTTTCTTTCCATTCCTTCGACAGATACGGAAAGGATGTCAGAGATGCCTGATATGTGCCGAGAATAGTGGCGACTTTCAGCTTCCGAAGCAAACTCGCCTCAGTGTCTTCGGCCCGAGCCACAACCTCCGATAGATTGCAGAACTGCTTCGATTGCAGAATAATCTCTCCGCACGGATTGCCTCCCCAGCGCGGCATGGTGTCCGGCGTAAACTGGGCAAGACGGCGCTTCGGCAAGGTGAATGCCAGGCCGGCGCGGTTATAAATACCCCGCTCGCCGGATTTTGACTTCATCAGGGCGATCCATTCGTCCATAAATTCCTCATTGGTCGGCTTGCTTTCATACACGGCGGAATTGTTGGCGAGCATTCTTTGCGGGTCGGTATTCCAAAAAGCGCCTTTCTTCGCGTCGCGGATCAAGACGTCGTTGAGGTCGGAAAGAGAAATCATGGCGCTTCGGCGCACACCGCCGGCCACCACGCATTCGCCGATCTTGCAGATGAGGTCATGCGCATCAATGTTTTCAAGGCGCCTCCCCTGGCGGGCAAGCATTTTCTGGCGGGTGAAGGCGAGGACCTGGCGCAACGGTTCCGGTCCGGAAGATTTTCCGCCCATAGTTTTCAAACGGGCGCCTGCCGGGCGAAGTTTCGACAGGTCAAACTCGATGTCATTGCCGTCTGCCCAGGTTTCCATGCCCAAGGTCAAGGCTTCGCACCAGCCCTCTTTGCTGTCGTCTACCACATGTGTCGGTAATTTCTTGCCTGTCTGGCGTTTTATCTGCGGCAGTTTCTGAATATTTTCCGACTCGACAGACCATCCGGCGCCGGTGCCGGACATGGAAATGTACATGATTTCCGAAAAATCCCGAAAAGTCTCCGGAGCGATATACGAGCAGTTGTAGGCGGCGATATTATTGGTCCTGGCAGCCAGTCCGGCAAACTGCAAGAGGCGCATCGACGGCATGGCTTCCTGCTTCAAAATAGCTTCGCGGACTTCTTTATATTCTGCATCGGATAATTTCTTGCCGAGATTTTCTTTCATAAAATCGACATAGCGGTCGACCGTCTCGATCCAGGTCTCCCGGCGATTTTCCTCGGCAATCCATTTCGAATAGGTGCGATAATAGACAAATTCGCCCAAAGGATTTCTGAAATATTTTTTTGATTCTGCTGCCAGCTTTTTGACTTTCTCCGGAACCTGGATTCCGGTGCTTCGGATCTTCGAGCGCTCCGCCCGGTACAAGATGTAATTTTTCGAGGTGTTGACGTATTCGGACAGTATCAATTCTTTTTCGACCGAATCCTGAATGCCTTCAACGGTCGGAATAAAGTTGGTGTATTTTTTGGAAATGCGCACCAGGTCGGCCAGAACCTTGTTGGCCACAAGTTCAGCTTCCATTGCCGAGCCTTCGCCCGAAGCGCGCATGGCCTTGTCGATGGCATTGACCACTTTGCCGATGTCGAACGGCACGATTTCGCCGTTGCGCTTTTGAATTTTTTTAATAAGCTGGATTCGAGGAGACTCTGCAGTTTTTTTTGACGCGACCTTTGATTTTTTTTGCGGTTTTTGCAGAGTTTTTGACATAAATTTCTAGAATTTTAACTTATTTTGATAAACTTGGATAAACCTGTGATAAAAATGAGCAAAATTTTTAAAAAAATTTTGCTTCGATACTTTTTCATTCTACTCCTTTCAGCGCATATAAAAAGTGGATAAGTATTTCAGAAAATAAAACTGTTGCATTGTAAAGAATATGCTTGAAAAAGCTCTATAAACCTTACTATTTCAAACTGCTGGTGGAAACTGCCATCAAATCGCCGATTTTCGTTTTTAAAATATCCGTCTGGCCGGCATTGATTTCAAGAACATAGACCGAATTCGTTCCGGGATAGTAAATTTTCGGATATGTCCGGGGCGAAAGATTTTTTTCAATGTGGACCACTCTGAAATTCTGGTCAAACCAAATGATATCCAGAGGAAAGGTCATGCCTTTCATCCAAAAACCGTAGTTATCAGGGTTCGAAAAAACAAAAAGCATGCCCTGATTGTCAGAAAGCGGCGTATGGCCCGACAATCCCCTTTCCTGATCGGCTTCCGTATCGGCAACTTCCACCGAGAAAGTCTTATTGTCCAAAGTTACCGTTGAACTTTGAGATACCGGAACAATATTTTTATGTTGTCCGAAAATAGATGCTAAAAAAATGGCAATAACAGCAAAAATTTTTGTCATGCAGGTATGGTTTCCAGTTTTGTTATGCGTCCTTCATGGTCATTCAAGGTAAATTTCATTGAACTGACCATACCCTGGACGGGGTCAAGTATTGTTTCAACATTCTTCAATCTTTCTTTGACATCCATCATATCGCTCGACAGGCCGAAAAGAGATTTTTCAGTTTTGTCCCGAAACCAAGTCATTTCCGTTTTAAATCCGTCAAAGTCGCTTCGAAAATTTTTAAATTCGATATGAGTAGCTTCCAGCAAGTTATCAACTCTTTTGTCGACATGATCGATTTTTTTCTCAAGTCTGTCGCCCAAAGCTTGTATATCTTTTGAAATAGTCTCCAAAGTAACTGATATAGTTTCCATAGTAATTTTATTTAATCAATAGTAATCGACCTCATGGATCTCGATCTTCAGTATACTGTGGACAAAAAAGTCTGCAAGCCAAAAATAAGGCAGAAACAAAAACCGGACACAAGTCCGGTTTTTGTTCAAGGTTTCACCTCGATGATTACCAGTTTCGGCCTCCTCGGTCATTGCCTCGGAAGTCGCCGCGCGGAGCGCGAGGCTCCATCGGTCGGGCTTCGTTCACGGTGAGCTTGCGCCCGTCGAGTTCTTTGCCGTTCCAGGTGGCGATAGCCGCATCTGCTTCGGCGTCATTGGCGAATTCGACAAAGCCGAACCCCTTTGAACGACCGGTCATGCGGTCCATGATAATAGTTGCCGAGGTCACTTCGCCCGATTGGGAAAAAGCGTCTCGCAAACCCTGGTCAGTCGTGGAGTACGAAACTCCGCCGACATACAATTTCTTTGCCATTTTATTTACCTAGTCTATATAGTAATGCTGTAAGGCGACTAGCTCTCTACTTCCCGGCCAACTTAAGTGTCGCCTGAAACACGAGAAACTTACATTGGCAATAGCCTACCAAAGATACATAAATAAGTCAAGTCCTACTGCACCGTCACGCTTTTCATGATAACTGGAGCCAGCGGCTTGTCATTTGAGTCTCTTTTGACATGAGCGATGGCATCGACGACATTCTGTCCCGAAACCACCTTGCCGAAGATCGTATAACTATGCGGCAGATTGTAGTCGGCATCCATGATGAAAAACTGCGAACCATTGGTGTTCGGACCGGCATTGGCCATAGCCACTACGCCTTGTTTATAACCTGCCTGATAGGACGGAGTGCTCGGATTTAATTCATCCGCAAACTGATAGCCCGGACCGCCGGTGCCGTTGCCTTTCGGATCGCCACCCTGAATCATAAAGCCGGGAATGACTCTGTGAAATGTCAGACCGTTGTAAAAGCCTTTTTCAGCCAAAGTAATAAAATTTGCCACCGTGTTCGGCGCATCGGCATCGTAGGTCTGGAAGACAATGCTGCCATAATTTGTCTTAATGGTAATCATATGAGATCCGTTAGGCGTCGTTGTGGCCTGAGCGGGAGTAGTCGAGGCGATATCCACGACACTGGCCGTATTATTTTGAATATTGGAAGAAGAAAACAAATAATAACCGCCCCAAACCACCACGCCGATGACAATGACGCTTAAAATAATATTTTTTGCCATGGAGGTATTATTACCAAAAAATTTTAAAAAAGCAAAAAATAGTATTCGCTTACGCGTTCGCCGCCGCTGATTCAGGCTTCATCGCCTCGCCAAGTTCTTCAAGTTTGGCTGCCCCCAAGATTCTTTCGGCCATCGGCAGAATTTCGCGCTCTTCTTTCTGGGCATGAGCCAGGACCTTATTCATAAACTTCTCCAGCCCGTCATTTCTGCCTTCATCCATATCTTTTATTCCCCCCAGCTCTTCAGCCAGCTTTTTTTGTTCGCGCTCCATGCCCTCAACCATGCCTTTGTCCTTGCCGGATTCCTTCAGGGCAGGATAAAAATAGGTGTCCTCCATGGTCTCATGGGTTTCCAGGGCGTCGATTATTTTCTCGCACAGCTCGTCCCGATCCTCTTCTTCGGCGCTTTTAAACTGCTGGAAAAGGTCCTTTACGGCTGTATGATCTCTTTTGATGATATCGGTTGCTCTCATGCCCATCATTCTAAACCAGGCACGATGAAAAATTGGTTAAGAAATTTGCGGAAAGGGAGAGATTCGAACTCTCGAGGAGCTTTCGCCCCTGCCGGTTTTCGAAACCGGTGCTTTCAACCACTCAGCCACCTTTCCAATCCTCCGGAAAGACTATATCATAAAAATTGATAAAATTTGCGGAATTAGTTTAGTGGCATGACGGCCGCTTCCCAAGCGGCAGACGCGGGTCCGATTCCCGCATTCCGCACATCATAAATTCATCTTATTGCATATATAATAGTATCGGAACCGCCACCAATCAGCTCTGAGGAGATTTCGATGACAGGTAGTCAACTAGTACACCATATCCTGGCCGTCTGCATCAATGAGCGCCAGGAATTAAAAAAATATCCCCAAGACCGAGTTGTCGTCGCCAAATTCGGCCTTGAGGGAGACTGGCACTGCCGGGAGAAAATTGAAATACCCGGCGGACTGGTAGGAAATTTTCGGCAGATATACATCGCGAGCGAGCAGACTCTCGCCCGCGCAAAGAGAGCGCTTGGCATTACTCTCCAGCCCGGAGACCTTGGCGAACACATACTCGTTGACGGCGATGATTTGTCGGACATCCGGCCCGCAACCTCTCTGACCATCGGGCCGATACGCCTGCGGGTCATGTGGCAGAACGAGCTTTCGCTTGACACCAAGGTATACCATCGCCAACTGCCGCAAATCGTCCATAATCATCGCGGCATATTCTGCATCGTGGAGGCAGGCGCCGGCCACAGCATCAAGCCGGGCGATTCTTTAATGCTCGGCATATCGGCACCAACCTCTGCCGCAGCCAGCACATTCCGATAGCAACTCCTTGCAGTAGTCGGCCCGGCACTAAATTGTGCCGGGCATTTTTTTACAAGCCGAAACACATGCCGCCGATGCAGCCCCACGGCAGATCGCCGTCGAGATACCATTTGCCGTTGTACAAAACGATTTTGATAGTCTGGCCGGAACCGGTTTTGCAAATGCCATAGGTATCGGTTTTTTGGATTAATTGAGTACATCCCCGGAACGCATAGTAATTCTCAAACGTGCTGTGCGCCTTTGTCAGAATAGCATCCTCCCTCCAAAACCAAATTCCTCCGATAATGATAAGAATTAGGACCGCAATTAAAAATTTTTTCATACTAGTAAGTATAACTGAAAATTGCCCTGAAATGTTTTGGCGGAAACGGAGGGATTCGAACCCTCGAGACCTTTCGGCCTACGCGCTTTCCAAGCGCGCGCACTCGACCACTATGCGACGTTTCCTATATTCCAAATTGTAGCACGCTAGTAATCCATGCCGCCCATCGGAGGTGTTGCTTTCTTTTCCTCCGGTTCTTCGGCAATTGCAGCTTCGGTGGTAAGCAAGATGGCCGAAGCGCTCGCTGCGTTTTGCAGACCGGTTCTGGTTACTTTAACCGGATCGATGATTCCCGAAACAAACATATCGGAAATATATTCGTCTTTGAGGGCATCGTAGCCACTATTCCCTTTTGCATTTTTCACCTTCTCCACCACGATCGATCCATCGCCTTTGCCGGCATTTACGGCAATTTGGCGAAGCGGCATTTCGCAGGCGTTTAAAATAATCTCATAGCCGACTTTGAATTCATCGTTATTTTCTTTTTTAAGAAATGCTGTTCTGACTTTTTCCGATGCTTTGACCAAAGCAACTCCCCCGCCGACTACGATGCCTTCGGCGATGGCCGCTTTGGTGGCATTGACGGCGTCTTCGATCTTCAGTTTCAAATATTTCATTTCCGTTTCCGTGGCCGCGCCGACGCGAATGACCGCCACTCCGCCGGAGAGTTTGGCGATGCGCTCTTCGATTTTCTCAATGTCGAATTTCGAATCGGTCTGCTCTTTTTGTTTCTTAAGCTGATTTATTCTATTATCAATATACGATTTCTTGCCCTTGCCGCCGATAATGACGGTGGAATCTTTTTTAGCCACGATTCTATTTGCTTTGCCCAGCATATCCAATTCGGCATTTTCCAACTTCAGGCCAGTCTCGTCGGAAATAACCGTTGCACCAAGCACGGTGGCAATGTCGGCAAGCATCTCTTTTTTACGATCGCCATAGCCCGGCGCTTTGACTGCCAGGGCATTGAAGCCGCCGCGCAGTTTATTGAGCACAAAGGTGGTCAAGGCTTCGCCGTCGACATCATCGGCAATAATAACCAGATCTTTCTTACCAGTCTGAGCCACTTTTTCCAGAAGCGGCAAAATTTCCTTAATCGAAGAAATCTTTTTATCCGTCACCAACACCGGCACGTCTTTGTACTCGGCTTCCATGCGGTCGGCATTGGTAACCATGTACGCGGAAATATAGCCTTTATCGAATTCCAAACCCTCGACAACCTCTGACTCCACGCCGAATGTCGGCGACTCTTCGGTCGTAACCACGCCGTCTTTACCCACTTTATTAATCGTATCGGCAATAATTTTGCCGATCTCTTCAGACTCGGCCGAAATCGAAGCCACCTGGCGGATTTCATCCTTGGTATTGATCGGCTTGGCCATTTTCTTCAGTTCCGAAACGATATCTTCGGTGGCAGCTTCCATGCCCGAGCGAATGCCCATGACGCCGAGGCCCATGTTAGTATGCTTCATGCCTTCGGAGATAATAGCCTGAGTCAAAACTACCGACGTGGTCGTACCGTCGCCGGCAATGTCATTGGTCTTGGTCGCCACTTCTTTGACAATTTCCGCCCCCATATTCTCAAACTTGTCTTTCAGGATCACTTCCTTGGCGATAGACACGCCGTCATTGGTAATGGTCGGCGCGCCATAACCCTTGTCCAACACTACATTGCGGCCCTTGGGACCGATAGTCACTCGGACGACATTTGCAACCTGATCAATACCCTTTTGCAAGGATTTTCGCGCTTCCTCGTTGAAAATTATTTGTTTGCTCATATGACCAATTAAATTAATTTGCCTAAAATATTTTCTTCCTTAATCAAAAAATATTCCTCATCTCCGACCTTTACTTCGTCATAGCCGTATTTGGAAAAAACCACTTTGTCGCCGACTTTGACATTTACCGTGACTAATTTTCCGTCTTTATATTCTCCAGGTCCTACGGCTAAAACCTCTCCTTGCTCCGATTTTTCCTTGTCCGAATCGGGCAAGATAATGCCGAAATTAGTTTTCTTTTCCAGTTCCTCCTTGGTAAAAGGTCGTATCAAAACCCGCGAGCCAAGAGGCTGAATACTGGATTTTTTTGGTTGTGATTTTGATTTTTTCATAACTCTAAATATACAACAGCATCTTCATTTTTGTAGTTGACAGAAAATAAATTTGTGTGTTAAAGTTTTTGTGAAAAGAGTTCCCTATGTCATATCCGTGGGCTAATCCTGAGCTATTCGGTCATCCAGCTGACTGTAGATGCGGTGCTTGTAACCCTCAAGGGGAAGACAATCGCGCCGCTTGGCATCACTGATGGATGCCAGTGTGGCCGATGCCAAAGCGAAACTGACGAAGATCGTCAGAGACGAAAAGATTTCGATAGGCAAAGATACGGCCATTAAACGATTCCGACCTGCCCCGCAGAACACCGCGGGGCTTTTGATTGTTCCTTTAACTACCAAGACAAGAAATAACCCATATTACTTTTTATTTACGCACGAAAATGTAAAGTTTGCTGTTATTATTTCGCAATTGCGTTTAGTAAGCACAAATAGATTTATACGAAGAGTCCGGAAAATCGGCAAAATTCTTTTTACAGAAATTAAAGATCAAATAATCAAAAAATTGTTATGACGAACGAATCCCGCTTACGCGGGACTCTCGGGAGCCATGTGGCCATTTGTGCTTTAAGTATATACGTGTAGTTACGAATGTCAAATAAAAATTTTGCAAAAAAATCTGGCATCTGATATAGTGGCTTCACTATGAGTATTACTGGACTGATACCGCAGTTTATACCTTATGCTCAAATCGTATTGTCTATTCTTTTGATCATTGCCGTGCTTCTGCAGCAAAGCGAAGCGTCGCTTGGCACGGCTTTCGGAGGCGGAGACAGCTTTTCATCCGGGCATCACACCAAGCGCGGAGCGGAAAAGACCCTTTTCATCGCCACCATTATCATAGCGATACTTTTTGCCGCAACTTCGTTCAGTTTGCTCTTACTGTAGCATCTCGTTGGAAAATAAAAATAATAAAGGCTGGAAAATACCCGGAAGCGATAAGCTCATGAGTTTGATTTCTTCCTTCAACCTGACCGAAAAAGTCATTTTCGGAATTTTTGCCGTCTTGCTTTTCATCAGCGCCATTGTCCTCCTCAGCCGGGTCAATGCGTATTTCACCGTTGAGGTGCCGGACTATGGCGGATCATTGACCGAAGGCATCATCGGAACGCCGCGCTTTATCAATCCCCTTCTCGCCGTCTCCGACATCGACCGGGATCTGTCCGTGCTGGTCTATTCGGGGCTTTTGCGGACTTCGGCAGATAATACGCTCATCCCCGACCTCGGCTCGTGCACCGTGTCGGGCAATAATTTAGTCTATACCTGCGTCATTAAGCCGAAGGCCAAATTTCAGGACGGCACGCCCGTTACCGCCGACGACGTATTGTTCACCATTGCCGAAGCCGAAGATCCGACCCTGCAGTCGCCGCGGAAAACAAACTGGGACGGAGTCCAGGCCGAAAAAATCGACAGTCAAACCGTCCAGTTCACTTTGAAGCAGCCGTACGCGCCGTTTATGCAAAATCTGACCCTCGGCATTCTGCCGAAGCATATCTGGAAAAATGTTTCAAGCGAAGAATTTTCTTTCAGCCAGTATAATTTGAAACCGGTCGGCTCAGGCCCGTATACCGTCGAGTCTGTCGGCTATTCCGGCTCCGGCCTGCCGAATCAGTATCATCTCGTCTCGAACAGCTCGTATATTCTCGGCCGGCCGTATATCAGCGATCTGTTTATCCAGTCCTTTCAGAACGAAACCGATCTGGTCAACGCCTATAAAAACGGCGGTATCGAAAGCATGTACGGCATTACGCCGAAAGTCCTGGCTTCGCTCAAAATTCCCGCCCAAAATATTCTGCTGTCGCCTCTGCCGCGGGTCTTCGGCGTCTTTTTCAATCAGAATGTCGCGCCGGTATTCGTCAATAAGGAAGTGCGGGAGGCCCTCAATGCGGCCACCGACAAGCAGGCCATCGTCAATCAGGTTCTCGGCGGATACGGCCAGGCAATCGACGGACCGGTGCCGCCGGATACGGTAGGCAATGCCGGTTCCGACACTTTTTCGCAGGACTCGATAACCGCGGCAAAAAATATCCTTATCAATGCCGGATGGAAGCAGAACGCCGACGGCATCTTTCAAAAAACCGACAAAAAAACCAAAAACGTGACAACTCTGGCTTTTTCCATTTCCACCGGCGACGCTCCGGAATTGCGCGATACCGCATATCTGCTGCAGAAGCAGTGGCAGGCGCTCGGCGCCCAGGTGGACGTTAAAATTTTTCAGACCAGCGATCTCAATCAGAACGTCATTCAGCCGAGAAAATACGACGCACTTCTTTTCGGCGAAGTGATCGGCTCGAATACCGATTTGTATCCGTTCTGGCATTCGTCGCAGAGGCAAAGTCCGGGCCTGAATATCGCTTTGTATACCAACATCAAAGCCGACAAATTGCTGGAAGAAATGAGAAAGACCACCGACCCGGCCGCCGAACAAAGCCTGTATAAGCAGTTCGACAAAGAAATTTCGAATGACATGCCCGCCGTGTTCACCTATTCGCCGTATTTCATTTTCGTCTCGCCGTCCAAAGTCCACAACGTGCAGCTCGGAACTCTCAATACCGCCTCGGACCGATTCAGCAATGTTTATCAGTGGTACATCGAAACAAATAACGTCTGGAGTATATTTATAAAAAAATAAATCATTATGGAAAATACACAAAATCAAAGAACGTATCCCCAAAGAGAAAGACAGCGTCGACCGATGCCGCGAGACCGGAGAGAAATGCCAAGATTATCTCCAAGAAAACCGCATGACATCATTCCGCCGCTTGGCGACAATATCCGCATCATTCCGCTCGGAGGGGTGGAGGAAATCGGCAAGAACATGACTCTCGTCGAATACGGCGACGACATTATCGTCATCGACGCCGGCTTCCAATTCCGCGACGATGATACGCCGGGCGTCGACTATATTCTGCCGAACACCAAATATCTCGAGGACCGCAAGGACAAGATCCGCGGAGTCATCATCACCCACGGCCACCTCGACCATATCGGCGGCATTCCCTACATCATGGACCGCATCGGCAATCCGCCGATTTACACCCGGTCACTGACATCGATTCTCATCAAAAAACGCCAGGATGAATTTCCTCATTTGCCGGCGCTCAATATGAAAATCGTGGAAAAAGAAGAGACGCTGACGCTCGGCAAGCTGCACGTCGAATTTTTCAGCGTCACTCACTCTATTCCCGATTCCATGGGCGTCATCATTCATACGCCGTACGGCCTCATCGTCAATCCCGGCGACGTCAAGCTCGACCACGTCGATGATGTGCCGACTGAAGACGAAAAGCGCGAGTACAGCCGGTTTAAAGACAAGAATGTCGCCCTTCTGATGCTCGAATCGACAAACGTCGATAATCCCGGCTTTTCCACGCCCGAGCGCGAAGTCTGGAAAAATCTCGAGGAAATAATCAAGAACATTAAGGGCCGGCTTGTCATCGGCACATTCGCCTCGCAATTGACCCGCATCATTAAAATGATCGAGGCCGCCGAAAAATTCGGCAAAAAAGTGGTCATCGAAGGCCGGAGCATGAAATCAAACGTGGAAATCGTCCGTCATATCGGCATGCTCAAGGTCAAGCCGGACACATTGATCACCAACGACGACATGGCCAATTATCCCCCGGACCGAATCGTGGT
>Ga0070741_10002764_pt1 | contig 45801 bp, 43 predicted proteins | sample Coa_R1_4_FD_66440 | JGI IMG/M metagenome (GOLD analysis project Ga0070741, IMG submission 66440) | Surface soil microbial communities from Centralia Pennsylvania, which are recovering from an underground coalmine fire - Coalmine... | ecosystem: Environmental > Terrestrial > Soil > Unclassified ... | reverse complement strand
TGCATCGAATTGAACCACATGCTCCACCGCTTGTGCGGGCCCCCGTCAATTCCTTTGAGTTTCAACCTTGCGGCCGTACTCCCCAGGCGGACGACTTAATGCGTTAGCTGCGGCACGGAAGGGACTGAACCCCCCCACACCTAGTCGTCATCGTTTACAGCGTGGACTACCGGGGTATCTAATCCCGTTTGCTCCCCACGCTTTCGCGCCTCAGCGTCAGGAATTGCCCAGAGACCCGCCTTCGCCACCGGTGTTCCTCCCGATCTCTACACATTTCACCGCTACACCGGGAATTCCAGTCTCCTCTGCAACCCTCAAGAACGGCAGTATCGATCGACGTTCCTCGGTTGAGCCGAGGGATTTCACGACCGACTTGCCATCCCGCCTACGCGCCCTTTACGCCCAGTAATTCCGAGCAACGCTTGCCCCCTCTGTCTTACCGCGGCTGCTGGCACAGAGTTGGCCGGGGCTTCCTCTGCAGGTACCGTCAGATGCCGGAGGTATTGGCCCCGACACCCTTCTTTCCCACTGACAGGGGTTTACGACCCGAAGGCCTTCGTCCCCCACGCGGCGTCACTCCGTCAGGCTTTCGCCCATTGCGGAAAATTCCCCACTGCTGCCTCCCGTAGGAGTCGGGGCCGTGTCTCAGTCCCCGTGTGGCTGGTCGTCCTCTCAGACCAGCTACCCGTCATAGCCTTGGTGGGCCGTTACCCCGCCAACTAGCTGATAGGCCGCGAGCCCCTCCAAGAGCGGCAGCTTGCGCCACCTTTCCTCCCCGATCTTTCAACCGGGGAACGTATCCGGTATTAGCCCCCCTTTCGAGGGGGTATCCCGAGCTCCAGGGCAGGTCACCCACGTGTTACTCACCCGTGCGCCACTAGGACCGCCAATGTATTGCTACACCGACGATCCTCGTTCGACTTGCATGTGTTAAGTACGCCGCCAGCGTTCGCTCTGAGCCAGGATCAAACTCGCCAAGAAGATTCGACAAATCTGAAGCCTGGTCCCTAAAGCCCAACCAAGATGTTGCTTCGGTCGAGCGCAAGGTACTCAGTAGTTACGGATGGGTGCTCACACTTCTTCGGTGAGCCAGTAACATATGCGATTTTCAAAGAGCGGCGGGGTGCGAACCCCTCAGGTTGAATCGAGGCCAGCGGACTACAGCGGACCGGCTGACATCTCTCAACGCCCCCCCTGCGACTTGCGCCAGAGGGAGAGCAGGAAGAGATGATACGGATGGGTCAGAGGGCTGTCAAGTCTATTCCTTGCGCAGCACGAACCGCTTGAAGCGGCGCTTGCCCACCTTCAGGACATGGCTCGCGGGGGACGTCGCCACCGCGAAATTGAGATCGCGGATCGGCTGGCCGTCCAGCTCCACCGCCCCCTGCTGGATCAGCCGGCGCCCTTCGGAGCTCGAGGCGACCAGGCCGGTCCGGGCCAGGACCTTCCAGAGGGGCTCCGCGGCCGCGCTGGTGCCGAGGCTGACTTCCTCAATGTCTTCGGGCACTTCCCTGCCCTGGATCACCCGGGAAAAGTGGGCCTCGCCGGCCGCGGCGCCAGCCTCCCCGTGGTACATCGCGGTGATGGTCCAGGCGAGGCGCTTCTTGGCCTCCATGGGGTGAAGGGCCCGGAGCGCGCGGATCTCCCCCTCGGGGACCCGGGTGGCCAGCTCGAAATAGCGGAACATCAGCGCGTCCGGGACGGACATGAGCTTGCCGTACATCTCGGCGGGCGGCTCGTTGATGCCCACGTAGTTGCCCAGGCTCTTCGACATCTTCTGCGCGCCGTCGAGCCCTTCCAGGATCGGGGTGGTCACCGCTACCTGGGGCTCCTGCCCGTGCGCGCGCTGCAGGTCGCGGCCCACCAGGAGGTTGAAGGTCTGGTCGGTGCCGCCCAGCTCCACGTCCGCCCCGAGGGCCACCGAGTCGTAGCCCTGCGCGAGCGGGTAGAGGAACTCGTGGAGGCTGATCGGCCGCCCCGCCGCGTAGCGCGCCGCGAAGTCCTCGCGCTGGAGGATGCGGGCGACCGTGAGGTGCGCGGTCTCGCGGATGACCTGCTCGAACGTGAGCCGTCCCAGCCACTCGGAGTTGAAGCGCACCTGGGTCCGCTCCATGTCGAGCACCTTGCCGAGCTGCGCCTTGTAGGTCTCGGCGTTCTCCCGGATCTCGTCCCACGTGAGCGGCCGCCGGGTCTCGGAGCGCCCGGTGGGATCCCCGATCATCCCGGTGAAGTCGCCGATGATGATGATCACCTGGTGCCCGAGCTCCTGGAAGTCCCGGAGCTTCTGCAGCACCACGGTGTGGCCGAGGTGCAGGTCGGGAGCGGTGGGGTCGAGGCCCAGCTTGACCTTGAGCGGTGTCGCGGTGCGCAGCGAGCGCTCGAGCTTCGCGCGGAGCTCGCTCTCCACGACGATTTCGGCCGCGCCCCGGCGGATGCGCGCGAGCTGCTGATCCGCGTCGAGGCCGGTATTCACGACTGTATAATAGCAATCCATGGCGGGAGACCGACGCTCCAAACGCGCCGCGCTCCAGCGTCGCCGCTGGCTCCGCTGGGCCTTGATGGCGCTCCTGGTGGTGGTCCTCGTCGGCGCCCTCGGCATCGCCGCCTCCGCGTTCTGGGTCCTCACCATCCTGCCCGGCTCCCTGCCCTCGGTCACGCAGCTGGAGAACTTCGACGCGAGCGAGGGCACCAAGGTCTACGACGACAACGACGAGCTGATCACCGAGTTCCACGTCGAGCGCCGCATCTTCGTCCCCCTCGCCCAGATTCCCAAGACGCTCCGCGACGCCGTCATCGCCACCGAGGACGCGCGCTTCTACTCCCACCACGGGGTGGACCCGACCGGCATCGCGCGGGCGATCTACCAGAACTTCCGCCGGGGGCGCATCGTGGAGGGCGGGAGCACCATCACCCAGCAGCTCGCCAAGGTGCTCTTCCTCACTCCCGACAAGAGCCTGGAGCGCAAGCTCAAGGAGGCGGTGCTCGCGCTCGAGCTGGAGCGCCGGTACTCGAAGGACCGCATCCTCGAGATGTACCTGAACCAGATCTACTTCGGTCACGGCGCGTTCGGGGTCGAGGCGGCCGCCCGCACGTTCTTCGGCAAGGGGGTGTCCGAGCTGAGCCTGGCCGAGTGCACGCTGCTCGCCGGGCTGCCCAAGGCGCCCAGCACCTACTCGCCGTTCGAGCATCCGGAGGCGGCCAAGCGGCGGAGGGCCACCGTGCTGGCCCGCATGGTGGACGTGGGGTCGATCACGCAGCCGGTCGCCCGGAAGACCGCGGAGAGCGCGCTGGGCCTCATCCCGCCCGAGCGCCGGCGCACCACCGGCCAGTACTACCTGGAGTACGTGCAGCAGCAGCTGGAGGCCCAGTATGGCGCGGATCTCGTCTTCAAGGGCGGGCTCCAGGTCTACACCACGCTGTCGCCCGTCATGCAGGTCAAGGCCGAGCGGGCGCTGCGCGAGGGCCTCAAGGCGCTCGAGTCGCGCCGGGTGGCGGCGACCAAGGATTCCGGCACACCCGCGCCCGAGCGCCCGGAGGGCGCGCTCCTCGCCATCGATCCGCAGACCGGGTACATCAAGGCGATGGTGGGCGGCTACGATTTCTTCAAGAGCGAGTTCAACCGCGCGGTGCAGGCGCGCCGGCAGCCCGGCTCCGCCTTCAAGCCCTTCGTGTACCTCGCCGCGCTCGAGTCCGGGCAGACGCCGGCGAGCGTGGTGGACGACTCGCCCATCGAGTTCCCGGCCGGACGCAACGGCAAGGCGTGGAAGCCCGACAACTACGACCGCAAGTTCCGCGGGCCGATCACCTACCAGCAGGCGCTGGAGGAATCCGTGAACGTGGCCGCGGTGAAGGTGCTGGAGAAGAACGGCATCCGCCACACGCTGGATCTGGCCCGGCGGCTCGGGGTGGAGAGCCCGCTCGGCGAGAACCTCTCCATCGCGCTCGGGACCTCGGATCTCACCCTGCTCGAGATCACCTCCGCCTACGGCGCCCTCGCCAACCAGGGCGCCTGGGTGAGGCCGAGCGCGATCCGCTACGTGCTCGATTCGCAGCGCAAGCTGCTCGAGGAGAACACCCCGCAGGCCAGGCAGGTGGTGTCCCCCGAGCTCGCCTACGTGATGACCTCGATGCTGCGCGGCACCATCGAGCGCGGCACCGGGGTCGCGGCCCGCGCACTCGGCCGGCCCGCCGCCGCCAAGACCGGAACCACCAACGACTATTCGAACGCGTGGTTCATCGGCTACACCCCGCAGCTCGTGACCGGGGTGTGGGTCGGCTACGACCGGCCCCGGAGCCTCGGCAAGGACGAGACCGGCTCGCGGGTCGCGGTACCCATCTGGACCTCGTTCATGCAGGAGGCGCTCGCCGGCACGCCGCCGGAGGACTTCCCGATTCCCGAGCGCGTGGTGCTGGTCCCGGTGGACCTCAACCCCAGCGGTGGCTGCGTACGCCCGGTGACGATGGCGTTCGTGGCCGGCACCGAGCCCAAGGAGGTGTGCGGGCCCGCGCGCTACGCCCCCGGGGTGTCGCCACCTCGCGTGGAGCCCCCGCTGCTGCCGGCGCCGCCGAACCCCGCGACGCCCGGCCCGGCACCGTCTCTCCCGCCGCCCGCTGCACCCGCGCCGACCGCCGCTCCGCCTGCGCCGTCCGCCGCGGCGCCCGCGCCGGCCCCGGCGCGGGCGGCCGCGATGACCCCCGCACCGACGACCTCGCCCGCGCGGGTCAGCTCGCCCTAGTCGCGGGGGCCTCCGCGCCGCCGGCTGCCGCCGCCACGTCGGCCCACGGGCGGCCCCCCAGCAGCTCGCCGATCACCGCGCGCACCCGGGCGGCCGGCACACGCACCTGCTCCATGGAGTCCCGATCCCGGATCGTGACCTTGCCGTCCGCGGCCTCGCCCTTGTCGGACGCGCCCACCGTCTGCACGTCCACCGTCACGCAGTACGGCGTGCCCACCTCGTCCTGGCGCCGGTAGAGCCGGCCGATGGCGGCGGTGTCGTCGTAGACCACGGTGAGGTCGCGGGCCAGCTCGTCGCGAAGGGCGTGCGCGGTACGCACGATGTCGTCACGCTTCTTGAGCAGGGGCAGGATCGCCACCGACACCGGGGCCAGCTCGGGATGGAAGCGCAGGACCACGCGCTTCTCCCCGCGCACCTCCTCCTCCCGGTAGGCGTCCGCGAGGAACGCGAGCAGGGCCCGGTCCACCCCGGCCGACGGCTCGATCACGAAGGGCACCACGTGCTCCTTCCGCTCCTCGTCGAAGTAGGTCAGGGCCTTGCCGCTCCACTTCGCGTGCTGCTTGAGGTCGAAGTCGGTGCGGTTGGCGATGCCCATCAGCTCGCTCCAGCCGATGGGAAAGCGGAACTGCACGTCCGCGGTGCGCTTGGCGTAGTGCGCCAGCTCGTCCGGCCCGTGCTCGTGCAGGCGCAGGTTCTCCTCCTGGATGCCGTAGCGCTTGAACCAGGCCAGGCAGTCCTCGATCCAGCGGTCGTGCCAGTGCTCGTCGGCGGGCCGGCCCTCCACCGTGTCGTGCGGGTTCACGAAGTACTCGATCTCCATCTGCTCGAACTCGCGGGTCCGGAAGATGAAGTTGCCCGGAGTGATCTCGTTGCGGAACGCCTTGCCGATCTGGCCGATCCCGAAGGGCAGCTTGCGCCGCGTCGACTGCAGCACGTTGTCGAAGTTCACGAAGATGCCCTGGGCGGTCTCGGGCCGCAGGTAGGTGACCGCCGCGTCCTCCTCGACCGGCCCCATGAACGTCTTGAACATCAGGTTGAACTGCCGGGGGGCGGTGAGCTCGCCCTTGCCGCAATCCGGGCACAGCGTGCGGCGGGCTCCGCAGTGCGTGCACACCTCGCCGGCGGGGATCGTGAACTTGTTCCCCTTGGTCGCGGGACAGTAGTGCACCCACGGCATCTCGTCGATCTGGTCGGCGCGGAAGCGGTGACGGCACTCGCGGCAGTCCACCATCGGATCGGTGAAGTGATCGACGTGTCCGCTCGCCTTCCACACCATCGCGTGCATGAGGATGGAGGCGTCGAGGCCCACCATGTCGGGGCGGCGCTGGACGAAGTCCCGCCACCACACGCGCTTGATGTTGTTCTTCAGCTCCACGCCGAGCGGGCCGTAGTCCCAGCACGAGCCGGTGCCGCCGTAGATCTCGCTCGACTGGAAGACGAACCCGCGCCGCTTGCAGAGCGACACCAGCGTGTCCATCGAAACCATGGCGGTCAGGATAGCACAGCGCCTCGAGCGGGCCGGCGGGGGGCCGTCGTGGTCAGCGGCGCCGGCGCGCGGCCGCGAGGTTGCGCCGCGCCTTGTCGTGGCCCGGATCGAGCCGCAGGCATTCCTCGAAGTGGGCGATGGCCGCCTCCACGTCGCCCCGCAGCAGCAGCGCGGCCCCGAGGTTGTTGTGCGCCGCCGCGTCGGTCGGCCGCACCGTCACCTCCTTCTGGAACAGGGCGACCGCGTCGTCGTACTTGCCGTGCTTGAGCAACAGGTAGCCGAGCTGCGCCCGCGCCTCGCCGGCCTCGACGTAACGCTCCTGACGGGCGAGCACCGCGGCCAGGTTCTGCTGGCCCAGCTCCCACTCCGGCGCCAGCCGCAGGGCCGCGCGGGTCTCGCGCTCGGCATCCTGCAGCCGGCCCTCGTTCAGGTACGCGAAGCCGAGGTTGCCCCGGGCCAGCGGCGAGTCCGGCTCGAGCCGGACCGCGTACTCCCAGAGCGACCGGGAATCGCGCCACACCCATACCAGCGGCCACGTCAGCACGGCCAGTCCGACACCGACGAGGCAGACGACGGCCGGACCCGCGATCCTCCCGCTCCGCGGGACCCGGCTCCACGCCTCGGCGCGGGCCAGCAGCCAGCAGACGCCGCCGCCCACCAGCACCGCCATGCCGAGGCACGACAGGTAGCTGTACCGGGCCGCCACCAGCTGCGGCCCGGACTGGACGATGCCGCTCACCGGGGCGATCAGCCCGAGGTACGTGACCCACACCGCGAGCCCCGCCGGCCAGCGCCGCCGCTGCCAGATCAGCAGCGCGGTCAGCGCCAGCACGCCGGCCGCGCTGGCGAGGATCGGGCCGTCGGTCGGGTCGAACCGCGCGGCCATCTGGTACATCGGCGCGACGTCGATCGGGATCAAAGTCTTCCGGACGTAGAACGCCACGCCGTACATCGCCGCCCCCAGCCGGGTGGCCAGGGGCAGGTCCGCCACCATGCCGCCGTGGGCGTGAAGCGCGTAGCCGGCCATCAGGGCGGTGGCCAGTGCCACGATCAGGTAGGGGATCTTCTCGATCCAGACCGCGCGCGCCGCCGGGCCCGTCCAGGCGCCGCCACGCGCGGGAAGGCGGCGGAGCGGGTAGACGTCGAGCACGATCAGGATCACCGGCAGGGCCATGACGATCGCCTTGGCCATGGCGGCCAGGACGAAGCACGCGAGCGAGAGCACGAGCCATCGCCGGCGACCTTCCGGTGCGCGCGCCGACTTCAGGTAGGCGAGGATCGCCAGGAGGAACAGGAGCCCGGAGAGCACGTCACGCCGCTCGGTGACCCAGGCCACCGACTCCACGCGCATGGGATGAAGCGCGAAGAACATGGCCGCGGCCAGGGCGCCGATCGAGAGGCGCCTCTCGGGTCCGCCCATCGCCAACCGCAGGAGGTGTCGCGCCACGAGGTAGAAGACGGCGGCGGTGGCGGCGTGCAGCAGCACGTTGGTCAGGTGATAGCCGAACGGGTCCATGCCCCAGAGAAGGTAGTCGAGGCCGAAGCTGATCCAGGTGAGCGGGATCCAGTGTCCGGCCAGGGTGGTGGTGAACATCCAGCGGAGGTTCGACCAGCCGAGACCGCGAAATGCGGGATTGTCGACCAGGTTCATCGCGTCGTCCCAGTCGAGGAACCGGTGGCCGAGGGCGGGCCAGAACGCGGCCAGGGTCGCGAGCGCCACGAGGGCCGGCCACGCCCAGGGCCAGCGGACCGGCGGGCCGGCGGGGACCGCGGCCGCCTCCGGCGCGCGCGCGCCGGGCGCCGCGGCGGCCCGAGCCCGGGCGCGCCGCACCGAGCGCGCGCGCGGGCTCATCGGGCGGTGACCGCCCCCGCGGCGGCTTCGCCGACCGCCCGCCTCACCGGTCGGGTCGCGCCACCACCGAGGGCGCGCGTCGCGTCTGGCTGATGAACCGCGACGAGAGCGGATAGCGGCCCATCAGTCTCGCGATCAGGCCCTCCAGCACCGCGGCCAGCTCGGCGTCGAGATCGGCGGCCAGATTCAGCCGGAGCGCCTCCTCCCACGACAGCGCCCGCAGCCGCTTCAGCGCCCCGACCAGCGCCCCGGAGAGCGGAATGGCGTCCGCCCCCGGCCGGCACGCCTCGCAGACGAGGCCTCCCGCCGCCACGTCGAGGGCCGGCGCGTCGAAGGGATGCGGCCGCCCGCACGACATGCAGCGATCGATGCGGGGCCGGTGCCCCAGCAGGTCCACCGCGCGGAGGCCGAAGCACACGGCCACCCGGGCCGGGCGGCGGCTGGCCTCCATCGCCTCGAGCGTCCGGGTGAGCAGACCGAACAGGGCCGGCTGCGGATCCCGGTCCGCGGAGAGACGCGCCACCACCTCCACCGCCCACGCGCCCTGTCCGAGCCGCTCCAGGTGCTCGCGCACCCCCACGAAGGGCCGCACGATGTCGAAGTGATCCACCTGGACCAGCTCGCTGCGGCCGGTGTCGAAGAAGACCAGCTCCCCGAGCGTGAACAGCTCCAGCGCGCTGCCGAATCGGGAGCGCGGCCGGCGGGCCCGGCGGGCGATGCCGCGCAGCTTGCCGTGGTCGCGGGTGTAGAAGTCGACGAGCCGGTCGCTCTCGCCGAAGGCGCGCCGCCCGATCACGATCGCGCGGGTCTTGTGCAGCGCCATCAGGCCCGCCCGCCCATCAGGAGGTGAGCAGGAAGCCGAACTCCCGGAGCGCCCGGTCGTCCTTGCGCCACTCGGACCGCACCCGCACCGTGAGCTCCAGGAAGACCTTGATGCCGAAGAACCGCTCGAGATCGGTCCGGGCGCTGGACCCGATCCGCTTGAGCATCGCCCCGCCCTTGCCGATGACGATGCCCCGCTGCGACTCGCGCTCCACGAAGATCACCGCGCGGATGTACAGGCACTCCGGCCGCCGCCGCTCGGTGAGCTCCTCCACCCGCACCGCGCACGAGTACGGAACCTCCTGGTGGGTGAGCCGGAAGATCTTCTCCCGGATCGCCTCCGCGACCCAGAAGGTCTCCGGCTGGTCGGTCAGGGTGTCGGGCGGGAAGTAGGCGGGCCGCTCCGGCAGCGCGGCCACGATCAGGTCCAGCAGCCGGTCACAGTGCTCCCCCCGCTCCGCCGAGATCGGCACGATCTCCGCGAACGGGTACGCGACCCGATACGCCGCGATCAGCGGGAGCAGGCGGCTCTTCGGGCTCACCAGATCGATCTTGTTGAGGCAGCAGACCACGGGGGCCCGGCTGCTCCTCAGCCGGTCGAGCGCCTCGTGGTCGAGCCGCGCCGGATCCTCGGTGGCCTCGGCCACGAAGCAGACCAGGTCCACCTCTTCCACCGCGCGCTCGGCAACCTTGGACATGAGCTCGGCCAGGCGCCCCGAGCCCGGGTGCAGGCCCGGCGTGTCGACGAAGACGACCTGCGCGTCGGGGCGGGTGCGGATGCCGGTGATCCGGGTGCGGGTGGTCTGCGGGCGCGGCGACACGATCGCCATCTTCTCCCCGACCAGCCGGTTCAGCAGCGTGGACTTGCCCACGTTCGGCCGGCCGACCAGCGCCACGAAGCCCGCGCGGTGGGCCGGTGGCATCAGCCCTCCAGCAGCCCGGCCCAGAGCCGGGGCGGAACGCGACGCCGGCCGCGCCCGGTCAGGATCTCGCGCGCCCGCCGATGCATGCGTCGGGCGTGGCCCGGCACGTGATCGTCGTATCCGGCCAGGTGGAGGAGGCCGTGCACCACCAGCAGATCGAGCTCCACCGCCAGGGACACGCGAAGCTCCCGGGCCTGGCGCGCCGCGGTCTGCGCCGAGACGATCACCTCGCCCCACAGCCGGCCCGGGCCGGGGCCGGCCAGGTCGAAGGCAAGCACGTCGGTGGCGCGCCGGTGCCCGAGGTAGCGGGCGTTCAGCGCGCGGATGCGGCGGTCGTCCACGACCGTGACGTGGACTTCGCGGTCGGCGCGGCCGAGGGCGGCGAGGGTCCGCCGCGCCACCGCGCCCAGACGGCGGCGGGACACACGACGGCGCCGCTGCAGATTGGACACCGCGACCGGCATCACCGGACGGGGTCAGGTCTTACATTCCGACATGTCGGAATGTAAGACCTGACCCCCTCAGTGGGCGGGAGGCTTCTGAGCGCGGTCGTAGGCGCGAACGATCGACGAGACCAGGTCGTGGCGGACCACGTCCCGGTCGTCGAAGTAGATGAACTCGATGCCGTCGAGGCCCTGCAGCACGCTCTGCACCTCGATCAGGCCCGACGGCCGGCTGGCCGGCAGGTCGATCTGGGTGATGTCGCCGGTCACCACCATCTTGGAGTTGAAGCCGAGCCGGGTGAGGAACATCTTCATCTGCTCGGACGTGGTGTTCTGCGCCTCGTCCAGGATGATGAAGGCGTCGTTCAGCGTCCGGCCCCGCATGTAGGCGAGCGGGGCGATCTCGATGGCGCCCTTCTCGGAGAGCGCGCCCACCTTGTCCGGCTCCAGCATGTCGTAGAGCGCGTCGTAGAGCGGCCGCAGGTAGGGATGCACCTTCTCCACCAGGTCGCCGGGCAGGAAGCCGAGCCGCTCGCCCGCTTCCACCGCGGGCCGGGTGAGGATGATCCGCGCGACTTCCCGCTTGAGCAGGGCCGAGACCGCCATCGCGACCGCGAGGTAGGACTTGCCGGTACCCGCCGGGCCGATCGAGATGACGAGGTCATGCGTCCGCACCGCCTCCAGATACCGCCGCTGGTTGGCGGTCTTGGGGGTGACGAACCGACGGCGCGACGGGACCGGGATCGAGTCCGCCAGCACCGACTTCACGTCCGAGCCCGGCTCGCTGCCCGCGATGCGCAGCGCGGAGCGGATGTCGGCCGCGGTGAGGGACGGCCGCTCGCGCAGCATCGCCACCAGCTCATGCAGGACGCGCTCCGTCTCGGCCACGCCCCGCTCCTCTCCCCGGAGCGTGATGTCGTGGCCGCGGGCGGTGATGCGGATGTCGTGCTGGGCTTCCAGCGCGCGCAGGTGCTCGTCGTGACGGCCGAGGAGGGCGAGGTGGTTGAGGTCCGGGGGCAGGACAACCCGCCGGGTGACACCGGTGGCTTCCGTCAACGAGCAATCATTCCTGAGCGGATCATCATCCTCATCCGCAGCATATCACGCAGTTCCAGGCCCTTCCACGACCCGGATCCCCAGCTCCCGGAGCTGCCGCGGGTCCACCGGGGCCGGCGCGTCGGTGAGCGGGCACGTGCCCTTCTGGGTCTTGGGAAACGCGATCACCTCCCGGATCGACTCCTGGCCGATCAGGTTCGCCACCAGACGGTCGAGCCCGAACGCGATGCCCCCCATGGGCGGGGCGCCGAACTCCAGCGCGTCCAGCAGGAAGCCGAACCGGGCCCGGCCTTCCTCCTTGGAGATGCCGATCAGGCCGAACACGCGCTCCTGCACGCCGGGCTGATGGATACGGATCGAGCCGCCCGCGGCCTCCTGCCCGTTCAGCACGAGGTCGTAGGCCTTGGCGCGGGCCTTCCCGGGATCGGACTCCAGCAGGGGCAGATCCTCGTCGCGCGGGGCGGTGAACGGGTGATGCACTGCGTCCCAGCGGTTCTCGTCCGCGTTCCACTCCACCAGCGGAAAGTCGATGACCCAGGAGAACACGTCGCGATCGGCCGGGATCAGGCCGAAGCGCCGGGCCAGGTCCACCCGCAGCCGGCCGAGCACGGCGGCGGCCACCGCGGGCGCGTCGGCGACCAGGAGCAGGAGATCGCCGGCTGTACCCTCGAGCGTCTCGACCAGGCGCGCCTGGATCCCGGTCATGAACTTGGCCACCGGCGACTGCACGCCCTCGGGGGTGACCTTGATCCACACCAGTCCCTTGGCGCCCGCCTGCTTGGCCTCGGCGGTGAGGTCGTCCAGCTCCTTGCGGCTCATGGCGCCCGCGCCCGGCAGGCGCAGCCCCTTCACCGCGCCGCCGCCTGCCACCGTCTGGGCGAAGGCCTGGAACTCGCTGCCCGCGAACAGGGCCGAGCAGTCCTGCAGCTCGAGGCCGAAGCGCAGGTCGGGCTTGTCGGAGCCGTAGCGGGCGATCGCCTCCGCGTAGGGAAGGCGTGGGAACGGCAGCGCCAAATCCACTCCCTTGACCGCCTTCCAGATCGCGGCCACCAGCCCCTCGACGATGGGCAGGAAGTCGTCCCGGTCGAGGAACGAGGTCTCGATGTCGATCTGGGTGAACTCGGGCTGGCGGTCGCGGCGCAGGTCCTCGTCGCGGAAGCAGCGCACGACCTGGAAGTAGCGCTCGATGCCCGCCACCATCAACAGCTGCTTGAAGAGCTGGGGCGACTGCGGCAGCGCGTAGAAGCTGCCCGGCTGCAGCCGGCTCGGCACCAGGAAGTCGCGGGCCCCCTCCGGGGTCGATCGGGTGAGGAACGGCGTCTCCACCTCCAGGAACTGCTGGGCGTGCAGGTAGTCGCGCGCGGCCCGGCACACCTGATCGCGCACCTGGAAGGCGTGCAGGACCCGCGGCCGGCGCATGTCGAGATAGCGGTACTTGAGCCGCAGGGTCTCGTCGATGTCCGCGTCGTCGTCCAGCTGGAACGGCAGCGGCCGCGACTCGTTGAGGATCCGGACCTCGCTGACCTGCACCTCCACCGCGCCGGTGGCGAGCTTGGGGTTCTCGGTTCCCGGCGGGCGCAGGCTCACCGTGCCTCGCACCGCCAGCACGAACTCCGCCCGCACCGACTCGGCCTTGCCGTGGGCGTTACCCCCCGAGCCGGGATTGAACACGCACTGGGTGAGGCCCTCGCGATCGCGCAGATCGATGAACACGAGTCCGCCGTGGTCCCGGCGGCGGTAGGCCCATCCCATCAGGGTCACCGTCTGCCCCACGTGCTCGGCCCGCAGGGCGCCGCAGCTGTGCGTGCGCCGCCAGCCCCCCAGGCTCTCGGTCACGGGCCCGCCTCCCCCGCCCCCGCGCCACGAGGCCCGCGCCATTCCACGGTACCGTCCGCGCCCATCACGCCGATCCGCCGGAATCCGCGCGCCTCGAGCTCCTGCAGCTGCTTGCCCATCCGCTTGGCGCGGGTCTCCAGCAGCACGGGATGGCCCTGCTCGCGGAGCTCGCGGGCCAGGGCCAGCACCGGGCCGAGCGCCATCGCCTCGTCGAACACCAGCACCACGCGATCGCCGTCGCGCTCGCCGGACGCGCCGCGCTCCACCAGGATGCCGATGACCCGCTCGAAGCCGATGGAGAAGCCGGTGGCGGGCACGTCGCGGCCGATGAAGCGGCCGACCATGCGATCGTAGCGTCCCCCGCCCGCGATGGAGGAGGCGGCGTCGCCGTGCTGCACCTCGAAGATGGGCCCGGTGTAGTAGCCCATGCCCCGCACGAGCGCGGCGTCGAACACGAGCCGGAACCGGCCGGCGGCCTGCTCGGCGACGGTGTCCAGGATGCGCTCGAGCCCCGCCCACGCCGGTTCCTCGGCGCGCGCGCCGAGCAGCGCGCGCAGCGCGGCCGGCGTGGTGGCCCGGCCCGGCAGCGCGAGCAGGCGTTCCACCGCGTCCGCGGGATGACCGGCCTCGCGCAGCTCCGCCCCCACCCCGTCCGCGCCGATCTTGTCGAGCTTGTCGAGCGCGATGAACACCGAGGCGGCGCGCGACGGCTCGAAGCCGCAGTGGGCCGCCATCGCGGCGAGCACCCGTCGGTCGTTGATCCGCACCGTGAGGTCCTTCAGGCCGAGCGCGGCCAGGGCCTCGGTGGTGGCGAGGATCAGCTCGATCTCGGCGACCTCCGACGCGACCCCGAGCACGTCGATGTCGCACTGGGTGAACTGCCGGTAGCGGCCGTGCTGGGGCCGCTCCGCCCGCCACACCGGCCCGATCTGGATGGCCTTGAGCGGCTGGGGCAGACGCGCGTGGTTGTGGGCGTAGTACCGGACCAGGGGCACGGTGAGGTCGAAGCGCAGGCCCAGGTCGGCCAGGTCCTCGGGACGGTCGGCGCTCTGGAGCTTCTCGCCGCGCTTCAGGATCCTGAAGATCAGCTTCTCGTTCTCGCCGCCTTCGCTGCGCAGCAGCAGGCGGAGACTCTCGACGGCGGGGGTCTCGATGCGCACGAAGCCGTGCCGGCGGTACACCGCCAGGATCTGGCCCATCGCCCAGTCGCGGAGCGCCGCCTCCTCGGGCAGCACGTCGCGCATGCCACGGGGCGGCGTGGGGTCCAGCCGGAATTCGCTCGTCAGGGGAGACCTACTCCTGCGGGATGGTCATGATGATCTGCGTCTCGCCGAAGCTCTTCAGCAGCACGGTGCTGAACCGCACCACCGCCGCGATGATCGTGGGCTGGCTCGCGTCCTCGGTCCGGTAGGCGCCGAGGCACGTGATGCCGCCCTCGAATCCCGAGTTGATCGTTTGCAGGCGGAAGCCGGCCGGGCCCTTGAAGATCACCGCCAGCAGCCCCTCCCGCACGAGGTTCTGGGGCACGATCAGCTCGTCGATGCCGTCGCCGTCGAGGTCCACCGCGAGCGGCGTGGGCTCCATCTTGAAGAACTTGCTCCGATCAGTTCTGGAGGAACGGGTCGCATCGACCAGCTCCACCGTCTGGTAGCCGCCGCCCACCTGGGTGGACGAGCGCCAGAGCTCCTCGCCGCCCTCGTTGACGATCTGGAGCCGGTTGAACTCGTCGATCAGGGCAAGCGAGCGGGTGTCCTTGCCCATCACGTTGGAAAAGGCCGCGCCCATGGGACGGAACGACGCGGGCACGCGAACCACCTTGTCGGTGATCAGCTTGCCGTCCTTGAGGATCATCTGATCGGCCTGGCCCAGCGTGAAGAAGTTCTCCGGGCTGTAGCGCTGCATCCACAGCGTCTGCTTGACGCCCTCGCCCTTGAGATCCACCGCGAACAGGAAGTCGGACACGTACTCGATCGCCATCGACGGCTTGCCGTCGCGGCTGTCGATCACGAAGGAGTTGAGACCGACCCGGGGCGCGTAACGGTTGCCGATCACCTCGAGGTGACCGTCGCCTTTGAGGTCCGCCAGCTGGAGCGAGAAGACCTTACCTAGGCTACGAACGGATTTTGCCCATTCCGGCTCGACCTTCTGGTTCACGATCCGGTACATGTAGATCTGGTCGCCGTCGCTCACCACCATGCGCGGCACCTTGTCGACGGGCGCCACCGCGATGTCCATGGCCAGGACCGGGAACTTGAACTTGGCCACCTCGCGCAGCGGCAGCGAGTTCTCTCCGGTGGAATAGCTGCCCGCCTCCAGGTCGCCGCCCAGCAGCCGCTGCAGCAGCGACCGCGGCCGCGCCTGCGGCGGGTTCGCCGGCCCGCCCTGCGAGAAGCGCGGGCCCGGATTCGCGGCCCGCAGGGTCGCCGCGGGCACGAAGAACGACGTGGTGATCGCCGGGTCCGGCCGGGGCGCCGAGAAGAAGCGCACATCCATGAACGGCTTGCCCTGGGCCCGCGTGAAGTACACGGCCAGGATGTTGTCGGCCTTGAACTGCCGGGAGGCCTCGCGCACGCCCTTGCCGCCAAGGAACTCGACGGCGCTGATCCGCTGCTGGGCGAGGTAGACGTTGATGGGGTCGCCCATCGTGACCTGGAAGCGCCCGGTGGCCGCCAGCCGCTCGACCATCTCCTGGGTCGCGGTCTCGACCAGGGTCTCCCGCAGGCTCCCCAGGAGCGGCAGCAGCACGATCTTCACCTTCGCCGACGAGACCCTGAACCGGTCGCCCGGCTTCACCTCGACGCCCGGAGGGGCCTGCGCGGTCGCAAACGCTTCCTGGGCCTGGGTGATCCGCGCGGTCCCGAGGACGTCCTCGGCCCGTCCGAGCACCTCTCCGGTCCGGGGATGCTTGATCTCACGCCCCTCGCGGAACAGCTCGACCTCGAGCCCCGCGCGGGCCCCGGCGCGCACGCCCGCCCCGAGGGTGAGCGTGTCCCCCCGCACCTCGAGCACCTCACCCCCGAACCTGGGGAAGAGGTCGAGCAGCTGCTCGACCAGCGCGGTCATCGGGGCCGAGCTCACCGGTCCCGATGCCCCCGGAGCCGGCTGGGACGGCGCCGGCTGCGACTGGGCCCGGACCGCGCCGGCGCCCCCCGTCATGATCACCAGGGCCATCAGCAAGGTAGGCAGGATCCCGCGGACCCGTCGACGCATCGTGGCTGCCATCATTCCCTCAACGCCCCTCCCTCGAGGTTCGAGCGGTCGGCGCCTCGGCGGCGCTCCCAGCCGACGACCGCCCGGAACGTGGCCGGCGCGGGCGGATTCTGGATGACCAGGTAGACCCAGTCCGCGAACGACGGGTTCGAGTTCTCCCCCACCACCGCCGCGATTCCCTGTCCGAGCGCGGTGGACCGCGACAGATAGCGATCCCACAGCACCGGCCCCCGGCCCTCGTAGAACCGTAGCAGATCCAGCGGGTACGTCACCGCGGTCTGCGGCGTCGGCGAGCCGGTCACTCGGTACGGCAGATAGTAGCGCAGCGCGGCCGGCTCCGAACCGAGCGGTGTGCCCTGCAGCGCGAGGCGGACCACCTCCTGGAAGCGGGTGGTCGTGGGCCCGATCACCCAGACCGAGCGGTCGCCGGGATTGCCCTGCCAGACGACCTCGTCCCAGCGTCGTGACCCGTCCCCGGGCCGGATGTCCGCGATGACCTTCACCGCTCCGAACGAGGTCGCCAGCGCCTCCCAGCCATAGCGGAGCGTCCGGTCGCTCAGGACGGCCCCGTCCGGCATCGCGCCGCGGTCGAGGTCCCGGCCGAGGCGATCCATGACGAGCTCCCCCGAGCCGGTGCCGATCGGCCCATCGAGGTAGTGATTGAACGCGTCACGATGGATGCTGACGACCTGGAGCCGGTACTCGACCGCGCCGGCCTGGCTCGCGAGCCCCACCAGCAGCATGAGCCCCACGAGCCACCGCATGCCCGTGACTATACGTCGGGACCGAGGCCCCGGCAAGAAACCATTGGAAAGACTGAGCGGAAAAGACAACGGGCCCGGGGGTCGCCCCCCGGGCCCGAAGCCGAACTGCAGACCGCGTGCTAGAAGGAGAAGCGCACGCGGGAGGTGTAGATGAACGGGTTGTTGGTGTTCCGTCCACCCGCCAGCGGATCCGTGACGGCGTCCAGCGCGGGCCCGGGCAGCATGTAACCCGCTGCGTTGTCCCACACGAGCCCGTCAGCGAACCGCCAGCTGACCAGCGCCATGAACTCGGTCCCGACGAAACGGCTCCGGTCCCGAGCATTGGGGTTGTTCCAATTCGGCAGCAGACCACCGCCGGCAACCGCCGTGCTGTCACGGTCCACCTTCTCGGCCGTCCAGTGCGCGTTCGCACCCGCCATGACCGACAGGGTCGGGGTGATCGCGTAGGTCGCCTTCAGGCCGACCTGGGCGCGGCCGTACTTGTCCCAGCCAATGCTCACGCCGGGATACGCCATCCGGGCACCCGCCTCGTTCCAGGCGTTGAGGTAGTCGATACCCAGCGACGTGAGCTGAGTGCCCCAGTCCGCGAGGTATCCGGTGTCCGTCGTGAGCGGCTGGTAGTAGCTCACGGTGTCGAGCGTCGTGCTGCGCGCCGAGTTACCGGTGGTGTACATGCCCAGCCCCTCGATGAGCAGGGGACCGAGCTGGAAGCCGGCGCGGAGATCCACCAGCCAGGCGCTGATGTCAGCGTAGTACCGGCGACCGGGAATCGCGCCACCCGCGGCGAAGCTGGCCGGGGCAACCACGCCACGGTTACCGAACTGGTACATGACCGTCGGGTCGAACGAGAACGGCCCCATGCGGAGCCGGGCGTCGATACCCGCCGTGTAGCGGTACTCATTGATGCCGCCGATCGTCTGGCCACCAGGCGCCGTGAACGGCGTGGTGGTCAGCAGACCGCCGCGGCCCTGACGCGCGTTACCGTTCGTGGTGCCCTGGGCGTAGAACATCGAGAACATCGGCTTGATGTCCAGGCCCTTGAACGGCGTGATCTCCGGGGCGATGATATACGCGAAGTCATCGCCGCGGTCCTGAGTGCTCGAGATTCCGAACGGGGTCACCAGCCCGCTACGCGGGTTGCCCTGTCCCGTCAGCCCTTCCTCGACCTGGACGTAGGTGCCAACGAGCTTCACGTTGGGCGTGATCTGGCTGGTCACGCTCACGCCCGGGAAGTCACCGGTGGCGTAGGCGGCCAGCTTGTAGCTCGCCAGCGAGCCGAACGGCTGGGCGCCGAGGCGCGCGGTGGTCGGCACCGGGATGAGCGGCACCGGGAACTCCACGTACAGCCACTTGATCTCGATGATGCCGCGGGAGTCCGTGTTCAGGTCGAAGCTGCCGTCCGTGCCGAAGCCGGTCTGGACGGCGGTCGTCGCCGCGCCACCCGCGTTGACGATGGTCGAGTCGTTGGACCCGGCCTGGCCCCATACGTGGTCGAGCTCGATGCCGAGCACGCCCTTGGCCTTGCCGACTTCACCGATGAAGTCGAACCGGCCGCGGATGCGGGAGTACCAGAGCCGGTCTTCCTTGTTGAAGATGCCGGTGTTGTAGTTCGCGATGTTCTGCGAATACGTCGTGACGTTGTCGATGAGTCCATTGATGGTCACCTTCGGCGCCGGCGCCTGCGCCTGTGCCATGGGCACGGCGAGGGCGAGGACGGCCAAGGCGAGCATCAGGACCACTAGCGTCCTTTTCATTACGCTCTCCTCAATCAGGTCGATGAGTTGCAATGTCCTGCAGCTCGTACTGACTGACTTCCCGCGATGCGCGCAACGACGGTGAGGCGGAGAGACGAGTGTTTTCCCTGTCACCCCCTCGGCGGAAAAGAGTAGGAAAACGCCTGACCGTTTTACCGCGAATGCTATTCAGGGGTCAAGGAAAAACCGGCAGGAATTGCGCAGCAAATCACCTGCAAAAACAACTATTTAAATCTCTTAGCCCCCATCGCCGAGGGCCTTCAGCACCTCGGAAGCGCGCTGTCCCAGTAGGGAAGTCGGCTCCAGGTCCCGGGCGGCCCGGAGATGCTGCCTGGCCTCATCCCCGCGCCCTTCCTTCTGCAGGAGCACCCCCAGCCAGAAATGGGACGGGACCAGCTTCGGCTCGAGCTGCAGCGCGGCGCGGAACGCCTCCTCGGCCTCGGTCCGCCGATCGAGCGCCCAGTACGCGTAGCCCAGGTTGTTGTACGTCGACTCGGGGCTCGCGTAGACCGGCTGGGCGAGCGCCTTCTTGTAGGCGCCGATGGCCTCCTCCCACTTGCCCTGCTCGGCCAGCGACGAGCCCAGGTTGTGGTAGGCGTCGCCGTAGGTGGGATCGAGCTCCACCGCCTTCTGGAACTCCACCTGCGCCTCGGGCGCGCGGCCCACGTTCAGGAGCACCGCGCCGACCGCGTTGTGGTAGAGCGCGTTGGTCGGATCCACCTCCACCGCCTGCCGTAGCGAGGCCAGTCCCAGCGAGACCCGCCCCTCCGAGATGCTCTTCACCCCGGCCTCGTACGCCGAGCGCGCCTCGAGCTTCCGGATCTCGGTGTCGGCGGTGGTCGTCGCGCAGGCCGACAGCAGCACGGCCACCAGGATCAGCCCCAGACCTGCTCGCCTTGACACTCCCGAGCGGCCCATGTATTCCTTTGACCCATGCCAACCTACGAATACGAATGTCCAAAATGCCCGCGCGTTTTCGAGGTGCGCCAGCGCATCACGGAGCCGGCGCTTCAAGCGTGCGACCGCTGCGGCGGACCGATTCATCGTCTGCTCTCCCCGGCGCCGTTCATCCTGAAAGGCGATGGCTGGTACGTCACGGACTATCCCTCCGAGGCGCGCAAGAAGGCGACCGCTTCGGAGTCGGGATCGAAGGAGTCGACGACGGCGGCCAAGAGTTCCGATGGGGCGAGCGCCGACTCGAAGACGGCGGCGTCATCGGAAAGCAAGTCTAGCACGGAGAGCGCCGCTTCCTCGACGACCACCAAGTCCGGTAGCGCGTCCTAGCCCGGCTCGGGCGCTCTCCGGACCCGGACCGGAGCGCCGCGGCCGACCCCCAGTCGCCGCGCCGCGCTGCCATCCCGCACGAAGATCTCGACGCGGCCCGTCGAGCCGACGATGGCGGCGGCCGCCTCCGCGGCCCCGGCCGCGAACGCCTCCACGAGCCCGCCGATGGTGTGCCCCGCGACCTCCACGCGGAGCGGCCCCGAGCCCGGCAGCTCCCCGAGTCGGGTCGCCTCGATCGAGGTGAGCAGGTTGCCGAATCGGTCCACGTCGAGCACCTCGCCCACCAGCGCGCCGGCCTCCAGCCGGCTGCCCGGGATCGGCAGGCGGACGGGATCGGGAACCGGTGGCCCGAGCCGCTCCAGCGGGACGCCGGCCGCCAGATAGGCCGCCGCCGGCGCGAAGACGTCGCGGCCGTGGAAGGTGCGGCTCACCTGGGCCCGCCGGTACTCGGGCGCGGTCAACGCCACCGCGGCCGCCCCCTCGACGAAGGGCGTGAAGACCCCGTTGTCCGGGCCCACCAGATAGTGCCGGCGCGCGCGCAGGGCCAGCGGCCGGCGGGCCGTGCCCACCCCCGGATCCACCACCACCAGGTGCACCGTGCCCTCGGGGAAGAAGGGCAGCGCGGCCTCGAGGGCCAGCGCGGCCCCGCGGATGTCGCCGGGCGCCAGATCGTGGGTGAGATCGACCAGCCGCGCCGAGGGACAGATCGACAGCAGCACGCCCTTCATGACGCCGACGAACGGGTCGCGCAGGCCGAAGTCGGTGGTGAGGGTGACGAGGGGCGGGTCAGCGATCGCGATCGACGACGAAGTCCGCGACCAGGATCAGCGTCTCCTTGTCCTCCGAATCCGGGAAGGACCGGAGCGCGTCCTTGGCGCTCTGGGCGTACTGGTGGGCCCGCTCCAGCGCGTACTCCACGCCCGCGTGCTCGACCACGAGTCGCCGGATCTCCTCCAGCTCCTCGGGGCTCAGCGCGGACTGCTTGAGCAGCGCGTGGATGCGGTCGCGATCCGCCGGCCCGGCCCGCTCGATGGTGGCGATCAAGGGCAGCGTGCGCTTGCCCTCCCGGAGATCGGCGCCCACCGCCTTGCCCAGGCGGGCCTGGTCGGCCACGAAGTCGAGCGAGTCGTCGCTGATCTGGAACGCGATGCCGATGTCGAGCCCGTAGCGGGTCAGGCCCTCGATCTGCTCCGGGGCGGCCCGTCCCAGCAGGGCTCCGATGCGACAGCAGGCCGACATGAACGAGGCGGTCTTCTGGGTGATGATCCGCAGGTAGTCGGCCTCGCCGGTGGTCCCGCTCCGCTTGCGCTCGAGCTGGAAGACCTCGGCCTCGGTCATGGAGACGGTGGCCCGCGCGAGCGTCTCGAGCACCCGCCGGTCGCCGTCCTGCACCATCAGCGCGAACGACTTCGAGTAGAGGTGGTCTCCCACCAGGATCGAGGCGTCGTCGCCCCAGCGCGCGTTGGCGGACGGGCGGCCCCGGCGGAGCGGCGCCTGGTCGACGACGTCGTCGTGGATGAGGGTCGCGGTGTGGAGCAGCTCCACCACGCAGCCCATGCGGACCGCGCGCGGCCCCCGGTAGCCGGCGAGGCGCGCCGCGATCAACAGCAGGATCGGCCGGAGCCGCTTGCCCCCCGCCCCCGCGATGAACTCCCCCATCTCGCGGATGAGCGGGACGGACGAGCTGATCTCCCGCCCGATCGCGACCTCGATCGCGCCGAGCTCGTCACCGATCGCCAGCGCGACGCGGTCCTTGAGCAACGCTTCGAGGGGAGTGGGCGCTTTCACCGAGAAGAGGCGGCCGCCGCCGTTACCGGAGCACCACCCGGTCCTTGACCTGGATCTGTGCCCCCGCGGCCGCCTTCTGGACCTCGACGACCGAGAACTTCTCCCGCACCTCCACCACCCGGCCGGTGGCCACCTCCTCGTCCAGCTCGCCGAGGAGCTCCCCGGTGATCGGATGGACGATGGCGATCTTGTCCCGGCGGACGCTCACCGTGCTTCCCACCTTCACGCCGTCGGCGGCGGCCAGGTCGATCACGACCCGCGAGGTGTCGACGAAGACCACGTACCCGCGCGTCGTGGGCGTCGGGGCGATCGCGCTCGGCGCGTCGGTCCGGGTGGTGTTCGTCACCACCGCGGAGGCGCGCCGCAGCTCCGGACCGGCCGTCGGGGTCACGTTCTCCACCTTGTAGGCGCCGCCTTGCCGGGGACTGATGCGGCCGCCCCCGGGCGGCGAGCCGTAGCGGGCGACGATCTCCGGCGGAGCCAGCAGCGTGGACTTGCCGAACACCAGCGACTTCATGGTGGTCGGCACCTTGTCTTCCTCGACCCAGATGTACTCGGGCTCGCTCGCGACGTCGCAGCAGCGAGGATTCTTGATCAGGAGCCACTTGGGCTCGGACGTCTTCAGGGCGACCGACGGATCCCGCTGGGCCGGCAGGCCCACGTACTCGCGCCAGGTGCGCCCGCCGCAACCGGAGACGGTCACCGCGAGCAGGCCGGCGAGCAGGCACCAGCGCACGCGTGAACAGGTCATCATGGCGCCCACAGCATATCAGAACCCCCGCCGCCAGGGCCGCTCCGGGGATGGCTAGTCGGTCGGCACCGGCTCCCACGGGAACCGCTGCTCGGCCGTGCTCTCGATCCGCGTCAACGCCGCGCGGCGAGAGAAGAGTGCGGTGCCGGTGACGGCCGAGACCCAGGTCACGTCCAGGTAGGTCACCCCCCGCCGCTCCAGCAGGACCGGGACCAGCCAGCCTGTCACCTCGAGGGTCTTGCCGCTGCTCCTGGCCTTGTCGGGGCTCACCAGGAGCTCCTCGCTCCGGGTCTTCAGGCTCAGGAGGTGGTCCTGGACCACCGACGGGTCGGCCACCTGGAAGCGCTTGGTCTGCTCGAGCGCGTGGGCCATCATGAACGGCACCCGGCGGAGATCGGCCTTGGCCTTGGTGAGATCGGTGGCGGGCGCCACCGCCACCCGGATGCGGCCCTTGGTGATGCGCACCCCGTCCTCGGGCTGGGGCGGCGGCTTGCCGTCGCTCGGCACGAAGAGGGCCTCGGAGTACTGGGGGTGCATCCGCACGATCTGGGCGTAGCCCAGCACGTCCTCGTACCGTCCGAGCGGTCGCCCGGTGATCGGGTGCCGGAACACGTCACCCTTGCGGAACACCGAGAACTCCTGGCCGGGATGCACGCCGTCCTTCTCGGTGAGGTCGAGGAAGAGCTTGTCCCCGTCCACCTGCACCACCAGACCCTCCACCGGCGGGAAGGCCTGCACCACGTCCTGCAGCAGCAGTCCGAAGGTGGCTCCGACCTGGTCGGCCGTTCCCGCGCCCACCGGCCCGACCGACAGTCCCAGCATCAGGATCAGCGAGCCCAGCGCGAGGAGGCGGCGGCCGCGCACCTAGAACACCACCGACGGCTGGTGGGTGCCGAACACCGTCCGGAGCGTGTCGCAGATCTCGCCGAGCGTGACCCGGGCCCGCACCGCGGCCAGGATCGGCGGCAGCAGGTTGTCCCGCCCGCGCGCCGCCCGATCCAGCGCGTCCAGGGCGCGGGCGGCCTCGTCCGCGTCGCGCTCCGCCCGGAGCCGCGCCAGACGCTCCGCCGCCGCCTGTCCGGCCGCGGGGTCCACCTGGAAGAGATTGGCCGGGGGTGGCTCGTCCATCACGAACTCGTTCACCCCGACCACCACCCGCCGGCGGCTCTCGACCTCTTGCTGGTAGCGGTAGGCGGCCTCCTGGATCTCGCGCTGCATGAACGGGATCGCGTGCACCGAGCCGCCGAGGCCGTCGATCTTGGCGATGTAGGCCTCCGCCTCCTCCTCGAGGCGCCGGGTCATGCGCTCGACGGAGTAGGAGCCGCCCAGCGGATCGATCACGTCCGCCACGCCCGACTCGTGGGCCAGCACCTGCTGGGTGCGGAGCGCGATGCGCACCGCCTGCTCGCTGGGGAGGGACAGCGCCTCGTCCATGGAGTTGGTGTGCAGGGACTGACAGCCGCCCAGCACCGCGGCGAGCGCCTGCACCGCGACCCGCACGATGTTGTTCTCCGGCTGCTGCGCGGTGAGCATGCTGCCCGCGGTCTGGGCGTGGAAGCGCAGCATCTGGGAGCGCGGGTCCCGCGCCCCGAAGCGCTCGCGCATGATGCGGGCCCACAGGCGCCGGGCCGCCCGGTACTTGGCGACCTCCTCCAGGAGATTGTTGTGGGCGTTGAAGAAGAACGAGAGCTGGGGGGCGAACTCGTCGACCTTGAGCCCGGCCTCCTGGGCCGCGGTCACGTACGCGATGCCGTTGGACAGGGTGAACGCGATCTCCTGCGCCGCGGTCGAGCCCGCCTCGCGCATGTGGTAGCCGGAGATCGAGATCGTGTTCCAGCGCGGCACCCGATCGCGGCAGAAGGCGAAGGTGTCGGTGATGAGGCGCATCGAGGGACCGGGCGGGAACACGTAGGTCCCGCGGGCCACGTACTCCTTCAGGATGTCGTTCTGCACCGTCCCGGACAGGCGCTCCGGCGCCACGCCCTGTCGCTCGGCCACCGCGATGTAGAGGCAGAGCAGGATGGCGGCGGTCGCGTTGATGGTCATCGAGGTCGAGACGCGGTCGAGCGGCAGCGCCTCCAGCAGCGCGGCCATGTCCTCCACGCTCGAGATCGCGACCCCCACCTTGCCGACCTCGCTGCGGGCCATGGGGTGGTCCCCGTCGTAGCCCATCTGGGTGGGCAGGTCGAAGGCCACGCTGAGCCCGCTCTGGCCCTGCTCCAGGAGGTAGCGGAAGCGGCGGTTCGTCTCGGTCGCGGAGCCGAAGCCCGCGTACTGGCGCATGGTCCACAGGCGCCCGCGGTACATGGTCGGCTGCACGCCGCGGGTGAACGGGAACTCGCCCGGGAAGCCCAGGTCTCGGAGATAGTCGACGTCCGCCAGGTCGGCGGGGGTGTTGAGCCGGTCCAGCGGCGCGCCGCTCGAGTCCGTGAACGGCACGGGCCGGTCGGGGGTGCGGGCCAGGGCGGGTCGCAGCGTCCGCTCCTCCCACTGCCGGCGGGCCTGCTCGAAGCGCTCGCGCTCTTCGGGCGTCATGCGAGATCCCCCCCGTCCCGGCTCATAGCGGGATGTTCCCGTGCTTCTTGGGCGGATTGCTGTCGCGCTTGGTGTGCAGCACCTCGAGCGCCTGGATCAGCTTCCGGCGCGTGTCGCGGGGCTCGATCACCTCGTCGATGTAGCCCCGCTCCGCGGCCGCGTAGGGATTGGCGAACTTCTCGCGGTACTCGCGGACCTTCTCGTCCTTGACGCGGGCCGGATCGGACGCCCCCTCCATCTCCCGCCGGTAGAGGATGTTCACCGCGCCGTCGGGGCCCATGACCGCGATCTCCGCGGTGGGGAACGCGAAATTGGCGTCGCCCCGGATGTGCTTGGAGGACATCACGCAGTAGGCGCCGCCGTAGGCCTTCCGGGTGATCACGGTGAGCTTCGGCACGGTGGCCTCGCAGAACGCGAACAGCAGCTTGGCGCCGTGCTTGATGATGCCCCCGAACTCCTGCGCGGTCCCGGGCAGGAAGCCCGGCACGTCCTCGAAGGTGACGATCGGGATGTTGAAGCAGTCGCAGAAGCGCACGAACCGCGCGCCCTTCAGCGAGGCGTTGATGTCCAGGCAGCCGGCCAGGTGCGCGGGCTGGTTGGCCACGATGCCGACCGGGCGGCCGCCGAGCCGGCCGAAGCCGATCACGAGGTTGGGCGCGTGATCGGCCTGGACCTCGAAGAAGTACCGGTCGTCGAGCACCGGTCGCACGATGTCCTTGATGTCGTAGGGGCGGTTGGGCTGCTCCGGCACGACCGCCTGCAGCTCCTCGTCCACCCGATCGACCGGGTCCAGGGTGGCGCGCACCGGCGGGTCCTCCGCGTTGTTCTGGGGGAGGAACGTGAGCAGCTCGCGGATGAGGGCGAGGCATTCCTCCTCGTTCTCGGCCGCGAAGTGGGCCACCCCCGACGTGCCGTTGTGGGTGGCGGCGCCGCCCAGCTCCTCGAAGGAGACGTCCTCGTGGGTGACCGCCCGGATCACGTCGGGGCCGGTCACGAACATGTAGGAGCTGCCCTTGACCATGAACACGTAGTCGGTGATGGCGGGCGAGTACACCGCGCCGCCCGCGCACGGGCCCATGATCGCGGAGATCTGCGGCACCACCCCCGAGGCCAGCGTGTTGCGGAGGAAGATGTCCGCGTAGCCGGCGAGCGAGACCACGCCTTCCTGGATCCGCGCGCCGCCCGAGTCGTTGAGCCCGACGATCGGCGTTCCGGTCTTGAGCGCCAGGTCCATGATCTTGCAGATCTTCCGCGCGTAGGCCTCGGAGAGCGAGCCGCCGAACACGGTGAAGTCCTGGGCGAACACGAAGACCGGTCGGCCGTGGATGCGCCCCGAGCCGGTGACGACGCCGTCGCCGGGGATGCGCTGCTGCTCCATGCCGAAGTCGTGGCTCTGATGAACCACCAGACGGTCCATCTCCGCGAACGTGCCCTTGTCGAGGAGGAGATCGAGCCGCTCCCGCGCGGTCTTCTTGCCCGCCCTGTGCTGCCGGGCGATGCGGTCGGGCCCGCCGGCGAGCTCGGCCGCCTCGTTGCGGCGCCGGAGCTCCTCGAAGCGCTCGTGGAGGGACATGGTGGGGGAACCTCCGCTCGACGAGTATAGGGACCCCGAAACGGGAAAGTCAATGAATGCGGGCGGTTTCCGTCCGCTTGTTTGACTTGCCGGGTCACCGCTGCCATACTCTGTGCCCGATGACCCCGCTGGCGGTTGCGGTGATCCTCGTCTGCATCGTGTCGCTCACGGCCGTCCTGATCTCCGTGCTGCTGTCCTTCAAGCGGGTCGCCCGGCGCGCGGAAGGCGTGCTAGGTATCGTGGAGCACGAGCTCCGCCCGGTCACCACCCAGCTGGAGAACCTGACCGCGGAGCTGCAGAAGCTCACGCACAAGGCCAACGACAGCCTGGACCGCGTGGCCGGCGTGGTGGAACGCGTCGAGGATCTGTCCGTGAACGCCTCTCGGGTGGTCGGCGCGGTGGCCGGACTCACCCGCATCGGCCAGTACGCGGGGCTCGCGGCCGCGGTGAAGCGAGGCGCCGAGGTGTTCTTCAGCCGGATGAGGGACCGTCACCCCTGAACTCGAACAAGGAGAAGGCCATGAGCGAGGAGCGCGGAAGCGACGCGGCGGGGTACCTGGGTTGGTTCTTCCTCGGCGCCATCGCGGGCGCGGCGGCGGCGGTGCTGTTCACGCCCAAGACCGGGCGCGAGACCCGCGAGCTGCTCGCCGAGCACGGCGGCGACTGGTTCAAGCGGGCGCAGGAGGCGGCGGGTCAGGCGCAGGGACGGGCCGGCGATCTGTTCGACAAGGGCCGGGAATACTTCGAGGAGCAGGCGCAGCGGCTGGCCTCCGCCTTCGAGGCGGGACGCTCGGCCATGAAGGACGAGATCTCGCGGGGGCGCTCGGCGAACTGAGCCGCCCGGACGGGCTGCCGATCAGATGGCCGAGGTCGAGCTTCCGAACCCGTCGGAGCTGCACGAGCACGCCGAGAATACCTTCAGCCGCCGGGTCGCGCTGGTCACCGCCGTCTACGCGGTGGTGCTCGCCATCGCCGCCCTCGGCGGCAATCACGCGATGAAGGAGATGCTGCTCTCCCAGCAGCAGTCCTCCGACCAGTGGGCGTTCTACCAGGCCAAGGTGATCCGCGAGCACCTCTACCGCGGGCAGAAGCTCAGGCTCGAGGCCGATCTCTCGGAGCGTGACGCCACCCTCAAGCCGGCGGCGCGGGAGAAGCTGGAGGGCCTGCTCCGCCGGCTCGACGAGGAGGAGAAGCGCTACGGCGCGGAGAAGAAGGAGATCGAGAAGACGGCCAAGGACCTCGAGCACAAGCGCGACGGCTACGCGGCCCGCGATCCCTACTTCCTGATCGCGGAGGCGCTGCTGCAGATCGCGATCGTGATGTCCTCGGTGTCGATCCTGGCCCGCTCGGGCCTGATCTTCTCGTTCAGCCTGGGTCTGGCCGTGATCGGCGCGGTCCTCACGGCGAACGGCTACTTCATGCTGTTCCAGCTACCGTTCCTGCACGGCCCCCACCACTAGAAGGGTCTCTGCTCCTCATCCCCCTCTCCCCTCCGGGGAGAGGGCAGGGTGAGGGGTTCGAGGTCGCCCGCCTACCGCCGGAAATCCGCCCGCGTCGGCATCACCCGATCCGCGATCACGTTGCGCATCATCTCCACGGTGCCGCCCCCGATGGCGAACATGCGCGCGTCCCGCACCATGCGCTCGAGCGGCAGCGCGCGCCCGTATCCGGCCGCCCCGTGGATCTGCAGCGCCTGGCTCGTCACCTCCTGCGCCATCTCCGCCGCGAAGGTCTTGGCCTTGGCCGACTCGAGCGCGTCCGGGAAGCCGTCGCGCGCGTTGGCCGCCGCGCGATGGATCAGGAGCCGGGCCGCGTCCAGGCGGATCGCCATGTCGGCCAGCTTCCAGCGGATGCCCTGGAAGTCGCCGATGGCGCGACCGAACTGCCTCCGGCTCCCCGCGTAGGCCAGGGCCAGCTCGTAGGCGCCCTGGGCGAGGCCGAGCGCTACCGTGGCCGCGCCGAGACGCTGGCCGTTGTAGGCCTGCATGAGCCGCTTGAAGCCGTCGGGCGGTCCCACCAGCACGTGGTCCTTCGGCACGCGGCAGCCGTCGAAGTGCAGCCGTCCCTCCGGGATCCCCCGCAGGCCCATCGTGGGGTCGCGCTCGCCGATGCGGAAGCCCGGGGTGTCGCGCTCGACGAAGATGCCGCCGATGCCGGCGGCCCCGGCGGCGCGGCCCATGCGGCAGTACACGAGATAGAGTCGGGAGGTGCCGGCGCCGGTGATCCAGCGCTTCTCCCCGTGGAGCGCGTAGCCTTCCGGCGCCTCCTCGGCGCGGGTCACCATGTCGGTGGCCGCCGATCCCGCCTCCGGCTCGGTGATCGCGATGGCCGGCTTGTCCCCGTCGAGCACCCACGGGAAGTAGCGCCGCTTCTGGGCCTCGGTGCCGTAGGCGTTGAGGGCCCCGACCACGCCGAGGCTTCCCTCCACCACGATGCGCGCGGTGACCCCGCACACCCGCGCGATCTCCTCCACCACGAGCAGGACGTCCAGGATTGAAGCGGAGGCTCCGCCGTACTGGCGCGGAATCGTGAGCCCCATGAAGCCGGCCTCCACGAGGTCCTTCACGTTGTCCCATGGGTACTGCTCGTGCGCGTCCCAGCGGGCGGCGCGCTCGCGGAACGTGCCGTCGGCCAGCTCCCGGGCGCGCCGCCGGAGGGCCTCCTGCTCGGGGGTGAGCGTGAAGTCCATGTCCTCCCTCCGAGGGCGCGACTAGAGGTGGATCGGGTGGCCCAGCGCGGCCAGCGTGGCCTCGAGCGCGGCCTCGGACAGCGTGGGATGCGCGTGGATGGTGTGGACGATCTCCTCCACCGTCGCCTCCAGGGTCCGGCCGACCGCGAACTCGTGGATCATCTCGGTGGCCTCGGGCCCCACGATGTGCACGCCGAGGATCTCGCCGGTGGCCTTGTCGGCCACCACCTTCACGAAGCCGTCCGTCTCCCCGAGGGCCACCGCCTTGCCGCTGGCCGTGAACGGGAACTTGCCCACCGCCACCTCGCGCCCGCCGCTCCGGGCCGCGGCCTCCGAAACGCCGATCGACGCCACCTGCGGCCGGCAGTAGGTGCAGGAGGGCACGTTGCCGTAGTCCACCGGGCGCGGGGACTGGCCCGCGATCGCCTCCGCCGCCACCACGCCCTCCGCCATCGCCTTGTGGGCCAGCATCTGGCGACCGGCCATGTCGCCGATGGCATAGACGCCCTTCGCGGAGGTCTCCATGGTGGGCGACACGGTGACGAAGCCCTTCTCGGTGGCGATGGAGAGCGCCTCCAGACCGAGCCCGCGGGTGCGCGCGGCCCGCCCGACCGCCATCAGCACCTGGTCGGTCTCCACCGTCTCGCTCTTGCCCTCGGCCTCGACGGTCACCGCGATCGACGAGCGCCCGGGCGTGACGGACTTCACCCGCACCCCGGTCCGCACGGCGATGTCGCGCCGGGAGAAGAGCCGCGCGATGAGGGCCGAGGCCTCCTCGTCCTCGAGGGGCAGGACGCGGGGCAGCGCCTCCAGCACCGTGACCTTCGTCCCGTAGGACGCGTAGACGTCGGCGAACTCGATGCCCACCGCGCCCGCGCCGATCACCACCAGCGAGCCCGGCCGGCTCTCGCTGGTGACCGCGCCGGTGGAGGAGATGATCCGCTTCTCGTCGATGGTCACCCCGGGCAGCGAGCGCGGCTCGGAGCCGGTGGCGAGGATCACCGCGCGCCGCGCCTCGAGGGTCCGGGAGCCGTCCTTGCCCGCGACCTCGACCCGGCGCGCGCTCGTGAGCGTGCCGCGCCCCGGGAAGAGCGTGATCTTGTTCTTGCGGAACAGGAACTCGACGCCCTTGGCCATGCGGTCGGCGACCTTGCGCGACCGCTGGATGGCCTGGGCGTAGTCGGCCTTCCACTCCGCCACCGCGATGCCGAACTCCTGCGCGCGCTCGAAGAGATGCACCACCTCCGCGTTGCGCAGCAGCGCCTTGGTGGGGATGCAGCCCCAGTTGAGGCAGACCCCGCCCGGCCGGTCGTCCTCCACCGCGGCCACCGACAGCCCGAGCTGGGCGCAGCGGATGGCGGAGACGTAGCCGCCGGGGCCGGTGCCGACCACCACCACGTCGAAGGCCTGGGCGGCCACGGGCTAGACGAGGAGCCGGAGGGGCTCTTCCAGGAGGCGCTTCAGATCCTGCAGGAAGCGGGCGCCCATCGCGCCGTCCATGACCCGGTGGTCGCAGGAGATCGTCGTCTTCATGCGGCGGCCCACCCGGATCTCCCCGCCGTCGACGACCGGCTTCTGGAGCACCGAGCCCACCGCGAGGATCGCGCCCTCGGGGGGGTTGATGATCGCCGAGAACTCCTCGACGTCGTACATGCCGAGGTTCGAGATGGAGAACGTCGCGCCCGACATCTCCTGCGCGCGGAGCTTGCCGCCCCGGGCGCGCTCGGCCAGGTCGCGCGACTCCACCGCGATCCGGGCCAGCGGCTTGACGTCACAGTCGCGCAGCACCGGGGTGATGAGGCCCTGATCGAGCGCCACCGCGATGCCGATGTGCGCGCGGTGGTGGACCCGGATGGCCTGCCCGCTCAGCTGGGCGTTCACGCCCGGGTTCTTCCGCAGGGCCAGCGCGGCGGCCTTGATCACCATGTCGGTCACCGACACCTTGGGCTGCCCCTCGAGGCCGTTGAGCTGCTCGCGGAGCGCCCACGCCGCGTCCATGTCCACCTCGGACGTGACGTAGAAGTGCGGGACCGGCGCCTTCGACTGCGGCATGCGCTTCGCGATCGCCGCGCGCATCGGCGACATCGGGACGTCCTCGTACTCGGCCTCCGGTCGCGGCGGGATCACGAACGCGGCGCGGGCGGCCGCGGCCGCCGGCCCCCCCGCGGCGGCGGCGGCCGCGGGGGCGGCGACGGGACGCGGCGCGGCGCGCGCGGCCTCCACGTCGGCCCGCACGATGCGCCCGCCGGGGCCGGTGCCCTGGATCAGGCGCAGGTCGACGCCGGTCTGACCCGCGATCTTGCGCGCGAGCGGCGAGGCCTTCACGCGTCCACCCGCCGCGACCGCCGACGCCGGGGCGGCCGACGGCGCCGGCATCACCCCGGTGGTGGCCGGGACCGACTGGTAGCTCTCCATCGCGGGCAGCGGCTCGCGCCGCGCGGGCTCCGGGCGCGAGGCGGTCGCGGCGGCCGGCGCCGGGGCTGCGGGCGCGGGGCCCGGAGCGGTGGGCGCGGACGGCGCGGCGGGGGCGGCCGGCTTCGACGGCGCGGCGGTGACGGCGGCGATGTCGTCGGCCGGATCGGCGATCACGCCGATCAGGTCCCCTACCGGCACCTGCCCGCCCTCGTCCACCACGATCTTCCGCAGCACGCCCGAGCCGAACGCCTCGATCTCCACGTTGGCCTTGTCGGTCTCGATCTCGGCGATGATGTCGCCGCCCTTGACCTTGTCGCCCTCCTTCTTCAGCCACTTGATGACCTTGCCGGTCTCCATGGCGTCGGAGAGCTTGGGCATCAAGACCTTGGTGATCATCGGTTGCACACCCGACGGATGGCGGCCGCGATCTTGGCCTTGGACGGCGTCTTCAGCAGCTCCAGGTTCCGGGCGTACGGCATCGGCGCGTTCTCGCCGGTGACCCGCTCGATCGGCGCGTCGAGGTCGTCGAAGGCCTCCTCCTGGATCTCGGCCGCGATCTCGGAGCCCATGCCCGCGAAGCCGGCCCCCGCCTCGAGCACCACCGCCCGATGCGTCTTGCGGACCGAGCCCACGATGGTCTCGGTGTCCATGGGCCGGAGCGTGCGGGGATCGACGATCTCGACCGAGATGCCCTCCGTGGCCAGCTCCTCCGCGGCCTCGAGGGCCCGGTAGAGCATGCCCATGTAGGCCACCACCGTGACGTCGGTGCCCTCGCGATGGATCACCGCCCGGCCGAGCGGCACCAGGTAGTCCGGGTCGTCCGGCACCTCCCCCTTCACCGCGTACAGCGTCTCGGCCTCGATGAAGATCACCGGGTTGTCGTCGCGGATGGCCGACTTCAGCAGCCCCTTGGCATCGGCCGGCGTGGAGGGGCGCACCACCTTGAGCCCGGGCACGTGGTAGAAGTACGTCTCCATCGACTGGGAGTGCTGCGCGGCCAGCTGCGCGGCGGGCCCGCCCGGGCCCCGCACCACCAGGGGGATGTTGTACTGGCCGCCCGACATGTAGCAGATCTTGGCCGCCGAGTTGACGATCTGATCGAGGGCGAGGATCGAGAAGTTGAAGGTCATCATCTCGATCACCGGCCGCAGCCCCAGCATCGCCGCCCCCACCCCGACGCCGGTGAAGCCCGATTCGCAGATCGGAGTGTCGACGATGCGCTTGTCGCCGAACTCCTTCAGCAGTCCCTGGGTGACCTTGTAGGCCCCGTCGTAGAGGCCGACCTCCTCGCCCATCACGAACACGCGCGGGTCCCGGCGCATCTCCTCCCGGAGCGCGGTGTTCAGGGCTTCGCGATACGTCATGACCGACATGGCGTCAGTCCTTGTACACGTCGGTGAACAGCTCTTCCGGGGGCGGCTCCGGGGAGGCGTCCGCGAAGGCCACCGCCTCGTCGGTCACGTCGTTGACCGCCTGCTCGATGGTCTTGACGTCCGCCTCGGTGAGCACCCCTTCCTTGAGGCAGCGGTCGCTGAAGAGCGCGATGGGATCGCGCAGCTTCTCCCGCTCGACCTCCTCCTTGGTGCGGTACACCGCCCCCGCGGGATCCCGCATGGAGTGCCCGCGGAAGCGATAGGTCCGCGCCTCCACCAGGGCCGGGGTCTTGTCGCGCCGCGCCCGCTCCACCATGCGACCCACCACCTCGCGGACCGCGAGCACGTCCATGCCGTCCACCGGCTCGCCGGGAATGCCGTAGGTCTCCGCGAAGCGCCAGATCTCGGTCTGGGCCAGCGCGCGGTGGATGGCGGTGCCCATCGCGTAGCGGTTGTTCTCGCAGATGAAGATCACCGGCAGCTTCCACAGCGCGGCCAGGTTCATCGACTCGTGGAACTCGCCCTGGGGCACCGCGCCGTCGCCGAAGTAGCACAGCACCACCTGGTCGCCGCCCTGGTACCGGATGGAGAAGCCGGCGCCGGCGGCGAGGGGCAGGTGGGCCCCCACGATGCCGTGGCCGCCCAGGAAGTTCACGCTCTTGTCGAACAGGTGCATCGACCCGCCCTTGCCCTTGCTGAGCCCGCCCATGCGGCCGAACAGCTCGGCCATGACCTTCCGCGGATCGGAGCCCTTGGCCAGGCAGTGGCCGTGCTCGCGATAAGACGACACCGCGTAGTCGTCGGGGCGGCACACCGAGGTGGCCCCCACCGCGACCGCCTCCTGCCCGATGTAGAGGTGCAGGAAGCCGCCGATCTTGCCCAGCGCGTACATCTCGGCCGCCCTCTCCTCGAAGCGCCGGATGAGCGCCATCTGGGACAGAAGCCGCCGCGCCAGCTCGCGGTCGAGCCGCGTGGGCGGCGTTGCGATCTTGGTTTGCGCCATCGATTCCTCCTGGTCCTTCTGTCCTGCCCTGGCGATCCTGGGTCGGCGGGGCGGTCGCTCAGCCGCGGAGGCTGCTCAGCTCGTCCACGGAGAGGCGGCGGCGCTGGCGGAAGATCGCCACGATGATCGCGAGGCCCACCGCCACCTCCGCGGCGGCCACGCACATGACGAAGAATACCAGAGCCTGGCCGTCCGTGGTCCCGTGCCGCTGGCCGAACGCGACCAGGGCCAGGTTGGCCGCGTTGAGCATGATCTCGATGGACATGAAGATCACCAGCGGGTCACGGCGGGTCAGGACGCCCAGCACGCCCATGCAGAACAGGATCGCGGACAGCGCGACGTAGTAGGACTCGGGCACCATCGTCAGGTCCTGCGCCGGGTCAGCGCCATCACGCCCACGAGGGCGGCGAGCAGCAGGACGGAGGTCACCTCGAACGGGAACAGGTAGTCGGTGAAGAGCACCCGACCCACCGCGTCGGCGCCGCCCGGCACCGGCGGCCGGGCCCCTCCGGCCAGGGTGACCGAGCCGACCGCCGCCGACACCAGGGCCAGGAGCACCACCACCACCGGGATGGAGAGCAGGCGCGGCCCCCGGAGGGCATCGGGGCCGCTCTCGTCCTTGCCCGGGATCAGCACCATGATCGCGAACACGAAGAGCACCGCGATCGCCCCCGCGTACACGATCACCTGCACCGCGGCGAGGAACTCGGCCCGCATGGTGAGGAACAGCGCGGCGATCGTGCCCAGGTTGACCACCAGGAACAGCGCGCCGTGGATCGGGTTGCGCCGGAGGAGCAGGCCCGCCGCGGAGCCGACGGCCAGCGCGGCCAGCGCGAAGAACACCACGTGGCTCACCGGGGGCTCCGGGACGCCGGGATCGGCACCGGGGACGCGGGGCCGCCCTCCGGACGGGCGGGCTCGAGCGCCAGCAGCGTCTCCTTGTCGTAGATCATGCTGCGACGGTCATAGGCCGCGAACTCCAGGATGCCGGTGTCCATGCGGATGGCGTCCTCCGGGCACGCCTCCACGCAGTACCCGCAGAACACGCACTTGCCCAGATCGATGTCGAAGCGCTCGGGGACCTTCTCGATCTCGGGGTTGGGGTGCTCGGTGGCCACGATGTAGATGCAGTGGGCCGGGCACACCGTCTCGCACATCATGCAGGCCACGCAGCGCGGGGAGCCGTCCTCCCGGCGGACCAGCCGGTGCAGGCTGCGAAGGCGCGGCGAGTAGGGGCGGCGCTCGTCCGGATACTGGATGGTGACGGCCCCCCGCGCGGTCTTGCTGCGGAAGACCACCCGCAGGGTGTGGCGCCACATGTTGACGAAGAAGTGCTGGGCGGTCAGGGCGAGCCCCACCAGCACCTCCACCAGGTAGAAGCGCTGGCGGAGGTTGAGCCGGCTCGGGTGCCGCGGATCGGCGGGCGTGTTCTGGGTCCGGTAGGACGGCGGCACGGCTCAGGCTCTCCACGGCGCCAGCAGCACCAGCGCGGTGATCAGGATGTTGAGGACCGAGAGCGGGAACAGGGCGAGCCAGCCGAGCCGCATCGCCTGGTCGTAGCGGAACCGGGGCAGCGTCCAGCGGATCAGCATCAGGAACCAGATCATCACCGACACCTTGACCAGGAAGGCGACCACCTGGAGCCCGGCCACCGCCGGGTTCGGCAGGGGCACGGTCGCGCCCCACGGGAACACGAAGCCGGAAGGCTGCAGATACGGGACCTGCCAGCCGCCCAGGAAGAGCGCGGTGGTCATGCCCGCGATCACCACGGTTTCCAGGAAGTCGGCCATCGCGAACATCCCGAACTTCATCCCGCTGTACTCCACGAAGTAGCCGATGATCTCGGACTCGCCCTCGGGCGTGTCGAAGGGGATCCGCTTGGTGGACGCGATGCCCGCGGTGAGGAACAGCACGAACGCGAGCGGCTGGGTCAGGATCCCCCAGGCCGGGATCCAGTGGCCGAAGAGCTGGGGCAAGAGCGGCTGGCCCTGCCCGCGCGCGATGTCCTGCATGTTGAGCGAGCCGTAGACCATGACCACGCCCATGATCGAGGCCCCGATCGCGATCTCGGCCGAGATCATGAGGGCGGCGGCCCGCTGCCCGCCCAGCAGCGCGTAGTTGTTGGCCGAGGCCCAGCCCGCCATCATGAGCCCGTACACCCCGAGCGAGATCATGGCGAGCACGTAGAGGATGCCGACGTTCAGGGTCACCGCCTGCAGCTGGATCTCCCGCCCCAGGATCCGGAGCGTGTCGCCGAACGGGATGGAGGCGAACGCGGCCAGCCCGAAGAACACCGACACGAACGGGGCCAGCTTGAACATGAGCCGGTCCGCGTGCGCGGGGGTGAAGTCCTCCTTGGTGAGCATCTTCACCGCGTCCGCGAGCGGGTGCAGGAGCCCCAGGATGCGGATCCCGAAGATCGACGCCCGGTTGGCCCCGATGCGGTCCTGCATGATGGCGGACTGCTTGCGCTCCACCCAGGTCAGGAGCCCGCCGAAGTTCAGCACCACGAACATGACGAAGGCGACCGGGATCGCCTGCAGCAGCAGATCGATCGCCACGCTGCTCACGCCTTCACCACCTGGCCCGCGTCGCGCAGCCCGCGGTAGCTCATGCCCGAGAACGCGGGCACCTGGCCCGCGAGGCCCGCGAAGACCTGCTCGGCCCGGCCGGCCGAGAAGGCGGGATCCGCGCCGCCGAGGGCCCGGCCCACCCGGCCCAGGATGGCCCAGTCGGCCTGCGCCTCGCCGAGCGGCTCCAGCACGGTGCGGAAGCGCTGCACGCGGCCCTCGAAGTTGGTGAAGGTGCCCTCGCGCTCCACGTAGGCCGCGCTGGGCAGCACCAGGTGCGCGCCCGCGCTGGTGCGGTTGGCGCTCGGCCCCTGGAACACCACCATCTCCGCGCCGGCGAGGGCCGCGGTCACGTCGGCGGGCGGCCAGCCCGAGTCCAGCAGGTCGTGCTGGAAGATCCACAGCAGCTTGATGCGGCGCTGGCGCGCCCCGTCCAGGATCGCGCGGGCGTCCCCGGTGCCGAGGCCGATCAGCTCCGCGCCCCGGCGGTTCGGGTTCCGGTCGGCGCGGAGGAGGAAGCCGTCGTCCTCGCCCGGCACCCGCGGCGGCACGCGGTGGTCCACCGCGGCCACCCCCAGATGCGCGGCGAGCCGCTGCAGCGCGAACAGGTCCTCGTTCGACATCTGCGGCGAGGCCAGGATGCCGATCTCCTCGGGCCGGTAGCGCTTGAGAGCCTCGGCCAGCGCGGCCACCGCCTCGTCCCAGCCGATGGTCGCGTCGGTCCCGCCGGTGCGGCGCACCGGCGCGAGCAGGCGGCTGTCGTCGTCGATCCACCCGAAGCCGTAGCGGCCGACGTCGCACATCCACCACTGGTTGACGTCCGGGTTGTGGCGCGGCTTGAGGCGGGCCACGCGGCGGCCCTGGTTGTGATGGGGCCGGCGGCGGTTGACGTGCACCTCGATGTTGCAGCCGCGCGCGCATCCGTTACAGATGGACCGCCCGGTGTCGAGGTACCACACCCGGACCTTGAAGCGGAAGTCGCGGTCGGTCAGGGCGCCCACCGGGCAGATGTCGATGACGTTGCCCGAGTAGTTGTTGTCGAGCGTCTTGCCCGGGAAGAGGCCGATCTCGGAGTGGTCGCCGCGGTTGAAGATGCCCAGCTCGCCGGTCTTCGTCACCTCGTCGCAGAAGCGCACGCAGCGCGAGCAGAGGATGCAGCGCTCCGCGTCCAGGATGACGTGGGGCCCGAGCGGCACCGCCTTCGGCTTGTGGACCTTCTCGTCCACCATGCGCGGGTCGTAGAGGCCGTGGCGCATGTAGTAGATCTGCAGCCAGCACTCGCCGGCCTGGTCGCACACCGGACAGTCCAGCGGGTGATTGACCAGGTGGAACTCCATGATCGACTTCCGGGTCTCGAGCACGCGCTCGGTCCGCGTGTGGACCACCATCCCGTCCGCGGCCTGGGTGTTGCAGCCGATCTGGGACCGCGGGTTCTTCTCGATGTCCACCATGCAGAGGCGGCACTGCCCGGCGATGCTGAGCCCGGGGTGGTAGCAGTAGTGCGGGACCTCGATCCCGGCCTGGCGCGCGGCCTCGATGAGGTTGGTGCCGGGGGCGACCTCCACTTCCTTGCCGTCGATCGTGAGCTTGGGCATCGGTCGGCTCAGGCCTCGTGCGGGATCAGAGCCTCGAACTCGGCCCGGAACTTCTCGATGTAGCTCACGTAGGGACCGACCGCGCCGTCGAAGAAGGCGCAGATGGTGGTGCCGGCCCCGCGCCTGGACACGTCCAGGATGGTGTCGAGATCCTCCTTGCGCCCCTTCCCTTCCACGATCCGGCGGGCCATCTTGTAGATCCACCCGGTGGACTCGCGGCACGGCGTGCACTGCCCGCACGACTCGTGGGCGTAGAAGCGCGCCACCACCATCAGGGCTTCCGGGATCGAGACCGTCTCGTCCATCACGATCACGCCGGCCGAGCCGATCATGCTCCCGGCCGCCTTCAGCCCGTCCGCGTCCATGGTGACGTCGATCTCGTCGGCGGTGAGGATCGGGGCGGAGGAACCGCCCGGCACGACCGCCTTCAGCCGGCGGCCGTCGCGGATGCCCCCGCAGTGGTCGTAGATCAGGGAGCGCAGGGTGACCGACACCGGCGCCTCCACCACCCCCGGGCGGGCCACGTGGCCCGAGACCGAGTAGAGCCGCGTGCCCCCCTGCGTCTTGGTCCCGAGGCCCGCGAACCACTCCCCGCCGCGGTTGATGATGTGGGGCACCGCCGCGATGGTCTCCACGTTGTTGACGATGGTGGGCTGGCCGAACGCCCCCTTGACGGCCGGGAAGGGCGGCTTGATCTTGGGCCAGCCCTTCTTGCCCTCGAGCGAGGAGAGCAGGCCCGTCTCCTCGCCGCAGATGTAGGCGCCCGCCCCCCGGTGCACCACGATGTCGAAGTCGAAGCCCGAGCCCTGGATGTTCTTGCCGAGCAACCCCGCCTCGTAGGCTTCCTTCACCGCCCCGCTCACCACCCGCCACGGCTCGACGTACTCGCCCCGGATGTAGACGAAGCCCAGGTGGGAGTCGATGGCGCGCGCCGCGATGATCATGCCCTCGATCATGGCGTGCGGGTCGCGCTCCATCAGGTAGCGGTCCTTGAAGGTGCCGGGCTCGCCCTCGTCCGCGTTGATCACCAGGTACTTGGGCGCGGGGGAGCCCTTCGGGATGAAGCTCCACTTCATCCCGGTGGGGAACGCGGCGCCGCCCAGCCCGCGGAGGTTGGACTTCTTCACCTCCTCGAGGATGGCGGCCGGCTCCATCCCGAGCGCCCGGGCGAGCGCGGTGTAGCCGCCGGTCTCGCGGTAGACCGCGAGCGTGTGCGAGTCGCGGCGGTCGAAGTTGCGGGTGAAGATCTTCTCGGCCATCAGGCGAGCCCCGCGATGATGCGGTCGACCTTCTCGGGAGTCAACAGCCCCTCGTAGCGGTCGTCCACCTGCATCATGGGCGCCTGCTCGCAGGCGCACAGGCACTCCACCGTGAGCAGCGTGATCCGCCCGTCGGCGGTGGTCTCCCCGACCTCGACGCCGAGCGTCCGGCTGAGGTGCTCGACGATGGACTTGGCCCCCATCAGGTGGCAGGAGAGGTTGTGGCAGACCGAGACCACGTGGCGGCCGACCGGCTGCTGGAAGAACAGCGTGTAGAAGGTCACCACCTCGTGGACATGGGCGGGCGAGAGATCGAAGAGCCCGGCCACGTACTCCTCCACCTCCAGCGAGACGTGGCCGAACGTCTCCTGGGCGAGGCGCAGCACCGGCAGGAGCGCGCCCCGCCTGTCGGGGTAGAGGCCCTGGAGGCGGCGGACCTCCTGGAGCTGGTCCGCCGTGAATTCGGGATGGGTCGCGTCAGGCATGGGTCAGCGCCGGTCCACCTGGCGTGGTTGGCAGGCTGGTTGGGAGGTTGGGCGACCGCCTCTTATTTTTTTGTAACGGGCACGGCGAGCCGTGCCCTCTCTGAGGAGGCTGTCGCATCTTCTTTAGCGATCGAGCTCTCCGCCGATCATGTTGACCGAGCCGAAGGTGGGGATGATGTCGGCGACCATCTGGCCCTCCACCATCCGGGGCAGCGCGGCCACCGGAGGCAGGCACGGCGGGCGGCACCGCACGCGGTAGGGCCGGTCGCTGCCGTCCGAGACGACGTAGAAGCCGAGCTCGCCGTTGGCGCCCTCGACCGGGACGTAGGCTTCGCCGGCGGGCGGCCGGATGCCGTAGCCCTCCATCACCAGCATGAAGTGGTTCATCAGCCCTTCGATCGAGCCGTAGGCGTCGGCCTTGGGGGGCAGGACCACCCGCTTGTCCTGGGTATTCACCCGATCGTGGGCGCCGCGGTCCTGACCCTGCAGGTTCGGCGACAGCGTGATCGGGGTCAGCAGCAGGCCCTGCGTCTTGCCCTGCTTGCCCAGGTCGACGTAGGCGTCGGGGGGAATGGCCTTGCCCTCCCAGTCCACCTGGATCGACCCCCCGGGCAGGCCGTCGAGGGCCTGCTCCGCGATGCGCATCGACTGCTCCATCTCCTGCATGCGCACCAGGTAGCGGTCGAAGTTGTCGCCGTTCTTGCCGAGGGCGATCTCGAACGGGATGCGGTCGTACGCCCAGTAGGGCTGGGTCTTGCGAAGATCGAGCGGCACGCCGGCCGCGCGCAGCAGGGGCCCGGTGATGCCCCACGCGATCGACTCCTCCCGCGAGAGCGCGCCCACCCCCACCATGCGGTCCATGAAGATCCGGTTGCCGGTGAGGAGGCTGTGGACCTCCTCCAGCACCTGCCGGGTCTCCGTGAAGGCCTTCTTGACCTTGAGGTCGAAGCCGGCGGGCAGGTCCGCCTTCACCCCGCCCACCCGCCCGTAGGAGATGGTGAGGCGCGCGCCGGTGACGTCCTCCACCAGCTCCCACAGGAACTCGCGGGCCTTGATCATGTAGAGGAAGACGGTGAAGGCCCCGAGCTCCATGGAGGCCGCGCCCACGCAGGTCAGGTGGTCGCAGATCCGGGAGATCTCGCTCATGATCACCCGGATGTACTTGCACCGCTCGGTGACCTCGATGCCGAGCAGCTTCTCGATCGCGGAGCAGTAGCCGAAGTTGTTGATGAGGGGCGAGACGTAGTTGAGGCGGTCGGTGTAGGGAATCGCGTTGTTGTACGGGCCCGACTCGCACTGCTTCTCGAACGCGCGGTGGAGATAGCCGATCTCCACGTCCGTCTTCACCACCGTCTCCCCGTCCAGCTCCGCGAGGATCCGCACGATGCCGTGCATCGCGGGGTGGGCCGGCCCCATGTTGACGTAGAGGGGCTTGCTGCCCTCGCCGCCGCTGGGCGCCCCCTCGCTGAGGAACATCTCGCGGGTATCGGCCATGGCTAGACCTTCGGCCCGATGAGGGGCTGGCGGCGATTGATCGGATAGTCCTTGCGCAGCGGGTGGCCCTCGAAGTGCTCGTCCATGAGAAGGCGGCGCAGGTCGGGGTGCCCGTCGAAGCGGACGCCGAACATGTCCCACACCTCGCGCTCGAGCCAGTTGGCGATGGGCCAGAGGCCGGTGGCGGTGGGGACCGCCGGGTCGTCCTGCTCCACCGGCACCTTCAGCCGGACCCGGTGATTGTGCGCCACCGAGTAGAGGTGATAGACCACCTCGAACCGCGGCCCGTCCTCGCGACCCGGGAAGCGCAGGTAGTCCACCGCGGTGATGTCGACCAGCATGTCGAAGGCGAGCGCGGGATCGTCGCGGCAGAGGCTCAGCGCGGGCAGCAGCCCCTCGCGCGAGAGCACCGCGGTGTGATCGCCCCGGTAGGCGTGCGTCTCGAGGACGCGGTCGCCGAGCCGCTCGCGCAGCCGGGCCAGGATGCCGGTGCCGTCCATGTCGGGGTCGTCCGGATCAGAAGCGCTGGGTGCCCGCCGCGATCTTGTCCTGGAGCTTCATCAGCCCATCGATGACGCTCTCCGGCCGCGGCGGACAGCCCGGGATGTACACGTCCACCGGAAGGATGGTGTCGATGCCCTGGACGGTGGCGTAGTTGTCGTAGAAGCCTCCGGTGCACGTGCACACCCCGAAGGCCACCACCCACTTGGGCTCGCACATCTGATCGTAGATCCGCTTGAGCACCGGCGCCATCTTGTGGCTGATCGTGCCCACCACGAACAGCACGTCGGCCTGCCGGGGCGAGAAGCGGGGCAACCCGGCTCCGAACCGATCGACGTCGTAGTGGGAGCACGCGGTGGCCATGTACTCCATGCCGCAGCACGCGGTCACGAAGGGGTACTGGAAGATGGAATACTTCCGCGCCCAGCCGATCGCCTCGTCCAGCTTGGAGGTGAAGAAGCTCCCTACTCCCATTCGAGCCCTTTCTTCTTCCAGATGTAGAGGAATCCCAGCATGAGGATGCCGAGGAACACCGCCATCTCCACGAACCCGAACCAGCCGAGCCGCCGGTACAAGGTGGCCCACGGCCAGATGAACACGAGCTCGATGTCGAACAGGATGAAGAAGATGGCGATGGTCGAGAACTTGATCGCGAAGCGGCCCTCCGGCAGCTGCACCGGGTCCTTGCCGCACTCGAACGGCTCCATCTTGACCCGCGAGGTCCGCTGGGGAGCGATCAGCGACGGGATGCCGAGCAGGGCGCCCGCCACCACCGCGGCCACCGCGAACACCATCAGGATCGGGACGTAGTCCATGTCTTACTTCCCGCTCGCGAGGTCCGTCTGCTTCTTGGCGTGGTAGGAGGAGCGGACGAGCGGGCCCGACTCCACGTGGGCGAAGCCCATCTCACGGCCCCGCTCGGCCAGCTCGGCGAACTCGTCCGGATGGTAGAAGCGCGCCACCGGCAGATGCCGGGGCGACGGCCGCAGGTACTGTCCGAGGGTCAGGATGTCGACGTCCACCGCTCGCAGATCCGCCATGGTGGCCAGCAGCTCGTCGCGCTCCTCGCCCAGGCCCAGGATGAGCCCCGACTTGGTGACCATCCGCGGCGCGAGCCGGCGCGCGTGCCGGAAGAGGTCCAGCGTCCGCTCATACCGGCCCCCGTGGCGGGCCACCTTGTAGAGGCGCGGCACCGTCTCCGTGTTGTGGTTCAGCACGTCGGGGGCGGCCGCGATCACCGTCTCCAGCGCGTCCACCCGCCCCTGGAAGTCGGGGATCAGCAGCTCCACCCGGCACCCCGGCGCGTGGCGGCGGATGGCCCGCGTGGTGGCCGCGAAGTGCGCGGCGCCGCCGTCGGCCAGATCGTCCCGGTTCACCGAGGTGATCACCACGTGCTCGAGCCCCAGCTCCCCCACCGCCCGCCCCACCCGCTCGGGCTCCCCGCGGTCCTCCCAGGTCGGCCGTCCGTGCGTCACCGCGCAGTAGCCGCAGTTGCGGGTGCAGACGTCGCCCAGGATCATGAAGGTGGCGGTCAGGTCCTCCCAGCACTCCCCGATGTTCGGGCAGTGGGCCTCCTCGCACACCGAGTGGAGATTCCACTCGCGCATCAGCCCCTTCAGGCGGATGTACCGTGGGCCCCCGGGCGCACGCACCTTGAGCCAGGCCGGCTTCGGCGGCTGGACCACGCGCGATGCGTCGAGAAGCGGCAGGGAAACTCCCATCACTATTGTCCTTTGTCCCCCCGGGCGGCGTCATTATGGCACATGTTTCACAAGCCGCCAATCGCCGCGACGCCGGGCGTCGCGAGTCGAGACCCGGCGGCGGTCAGCGCTCGTTCGAGATGGCGGCGTGTACGGCGTTGCTGATGACGTCGAGCCGCGCGCTGTGCCACGGGTCCGGGACGCGGCTGTTGGTCAGGTAGGCGAACGACACGCCCGAGTCCGGGTCCGCCCAGCAGTAGGAGGAGCCCACCCCGCCGTGGCCGAACGTGCGCGGCGAGGCGATGCTGCCGAGGCCCCGGATGGTCTCGGTCGTTCCACGGACGTGCGGCCCCAGGGCCCGATGCATGGGCATGCCCATGTAGCCGTCGACCCGGCTCCCGGTGACACTGCGCGTGACGTACTGGACCATGCGGGGCGACAGGAACCGGCGGCCGTTCAGGGTGCCGCCGGCAGCCAGCGTCTGGTAGAAGGCGGCCATGGCGCGGGCGGTGGCGTAGCCGCCGCCGCCCGGGGTGCCCGCGCGCCGGAACTCGGGGTCGTTCTCGTCGGCCCGCCTGACCTGGCCGCCGCCGGAGGCGGTCGGCTCGTGCATGTCGACGGCGCGCGCGTGCTGCGCATCGGGCAGGCCCACGTACAGCTCGTCGCCCAGCCCGAGCGGCTCGATCACCTGCTCGCGGATGAAGGCCCGGTAGTCGGTCTTGCTCAGGGCCTCGATCAGCACCGCGGCCACCCAGTGGGCGGCCCGGCCGTGATAGTGAACGCGCGAGCCCGGCGTCCACTCGAGCGTGAAGCCGCAGACGGCCCGCCGCAGCAGCTCGTGGTCCTCCCACGCCGCCTTCGGCACGTCCGCGTTGGGAAAGCCCCCCTGGTGGCTCAGCAGCTGGATGATCGTGATGTCGCCCTTGCCGTTGGCCTCGAAGCCGGGCACGTGCTCGGCCACCCGATCCGTGAAGCGCAACGCCCCCTGCTCGGCCAGCACCCACACCGCGGCCGCGGTGATCACCTTGGTGTTGGAGTAGAGCAGCCAGAGCGAGTCCTCGCGGGCGGGCACCCGCGCCGGATCGAGGCGCGCGTCGCCGAAGGTGCGGAACAGCGCGAGCTGGCCGTGTCGGGCCACCGCGATCTGCGCGCCGGGGTAGCGGCCCTCGGCGAGGTGCCGCGTGATCATCTCCTGCAGGCGATCGAGGGACGGCCCGTCGAGACCGAGCGCGGCGGCCGGGGCGGTGGACAGGGGAAAGGACATGGCGGCCTCCTCACGGCTGCCTCAGGGAGTGGATCAGATCCAGCACGCGGAGCACCTCCCGGCCGTCCCGCACCATCTGCCGGTCGCCCGCCTGGCCCCAGCGCAGGATTCCATCACGGTCCACCACGAACGTCGAGCGGTAGGCCACGTTGCGCTCCGCGTCGTGCACCCCGTAGGCCGCGATGACCCGCCGGTGCACGTCGCTCAGCAGGGGGAACGGGAGCGGATGGGCGGCGCGGAAGGCGGCGTGACAGGACGGGCTGTCGCCGCTGATCCCGAGAACCGCCGCGTTGCGGCTGGCGAACTCCGCCGCGGCCTGGCCCAGGCCGGCGAGCTCGGGCGTTCAGATGCCGCCCCAGTCGTAGCAATAGAAGCCGAGCACCACGTCCCGTCCGCGGAGCTCGCGCAGCGAGATGGCGCGCCCCTCGGTGCTGGGCAGCTCGAAATCGGGCGCGGGCTGCCCCCACTTGAGCGTCGTCACGCCGCGCATTCTGGGGACATTCCACCGCGGAGTCAACCACCCGATCACCCTCAGAACAAGTGTTACCGAAACGGAAGGGGTTGCCTCAAAACCGGTGTTACCGAACCACGCACCGGAAAGGGGGCCCTGTGACCGAGCCAGCGCGCCGGGAATACGCGG
>Ga0070741_10002763_pt1 | contig 45805 bp, 44 predicted proteins | sample Coa_R1_4_FD_66440 | JGI IMG/M metagenome (GOLD analysis project Ga0070741, IMG submission 66440) | Surface soil microbial communities from Centralia Pennsylvania, which are recovering from an underground coalmine fire - Coalmine... | ecosystem: Environmental > Terrestrial > Soil > Unclassified ... | reverse complement strand
TGGGGGTGGTGAACGATCACCTGGTGAGCTGCTTCCGCCATCCGAGCAAATAAGGGTTGGCCGGGTGGCGAGCAGCGCGCCACGCGAGCGCTGTCCTACAGGGCCACGCGCGCCGCCCAGTCCAGCCCCTCCGGCAAATTCCCGGCCGCAAATTCCAGGTGGACCACGCGCCGATGCAAGGGTGCGGCGCCGGCCGAGGAGGCATGCAGGGTCAGCGGCCGCATCAGCAACAGCCCGCCGGCTTTCACGTCGCAGCGCAGGACCGGGCCGGCCTTCCAGTGCTCGATGCCGGCATCGTCCAGCCGCCCGTTGCGATGCGAGCGTGGGATCAGCCGCAGCGCCCCGTTGGCGGCATTGCTGTCGTCGAGATGGACGCGTACCGCCAGCATCCGCTCAAGCACCTCGGCAGGCGGTTGCGCGTGCAGCACGCCGGCCTTCACCGACCAGCCCTTCCAGCCTGGGGGACGGCATTCTCCCCGGACCGGGATCGAAAGGTCCTGGTGCCAGGCCACTTTCCAGTTGGCGGCCGGAGTCTTGTCGAACAGCGTGGCCTTGCAGGCGAAGGCGGAGGGGCCGAGCAGGGCGCGCACCAGGGGGGCCACGCCAGGGTGCCGGCACAGCGCAGCGACTTCCGGCCGGACGAGGAGGTTGCGTTGCCCGCCGCTGCGAGGATTCGCCGACAGGTCGGCCAGGGCCTTGCATAATGCTGCGCGCTCGCCGGCATCGAGCGCGCCCTCGACCACCGCGTAGCCGTTCTCCTCCAGCCCGGCGGCCATGGGCACGACCAGACTCAGGCTTCCCCGTACCGCCAGCGCGTCCCCTGCACCGAATCCTCGATCAGCACGCCGCGCGCCTTGAGGTCGTCGCGGATGCGGTCGGCTTCCTTGAAGTCCCTGGCCTTCTTCGCCGCCGCGCGCTGTGCGATCAGCGCCTCGATCTCCGCGGCTTCCGGTGCGCCGTCGGCGGCGCCGCTGTGCTGGGCGAACCAGGCTTGCGGCGTGGTCTGCAGCAGGCCGAGCAGGCTGGCGGCGTCCTTGAGCTGGGCCACCAGGCGCGACTTGTCGGCGCCGCTTTCGGCCTTGTTCAGGCTGCGCACCAGCTCGAACAGCTCGGCCAGCGCGGCCGGGGTGTTGAGGTCGTCTTCCAGGGCGGCGACGAAGGCCTCCGGCGCCCTGGCGTCGGACGGCGCGACGGCGCCGGCATCGCGCAGCGCGCCGTAGAGGCGGTCGAGCTTGCGCCGCGCGTCGGGGATGGTCTCGTCGTTCCAGTCCAGCGGCTGGCGGTAGTGGCCGGTGAGCAGCCCGAGGCGGATCGCCTCGCCGGGGGCGTGCTTGAGCATCTCGTGCACCAGCAGGACGTTGCCCAGGGACTTCGACATCTTCTCGCTGTCCATCGTGACGAAGCCGTTGTGCAGCCAGAAGCGCGCGAACACCTTGCCGCCGTGGGCGCAGACCGACTGCGCGCGCTCGTTCTCGTGGTGCGGGAACACCAGGTCGTGGCCGCCGCCGTGGATGTCGATGGTGTCGCCGAGCAGGGCCTCGGCCATCGCCGAGCACTCGATGTGCCAGCCGGGGCGGCCGCGGCCCCATGGTGAGTCCCAGCCCGGCAGGTCCGGCGTCGACGGCTTCCACAGCACGAAGTCGCCCGGTTCCTTCTTGTACGGCGCAACTTCCACGCGGGCGCCGGCCAGCAGCTCGCGCGTATCGCGGCGGGACAGCTGGCCGTAATCGGGATAGGTCGAGACCTGGAACAGCACATGGCCCTCCGCGGCGTAGGCGTGGCCGGCGGCGATCAGCCGCTCGATCATCGTGATGATCTGCGGGATGTGCTCGGTGACCTTGGGCTCGTGGTCGGTGGGGGCCACGCCCAGCGCGGCCAGGTCCTCGTGGAAGGCTGCGGCGTAGCGGCTGGTGATGACGCCGATTTCCACGCCTTCCTTCTGCGCGGCGGCGTTGATTTTGTCGTCGATGTCGGTGATGTTGCGGGCGTAGGCCACGCCCGGATAGCGGCGCCGCAGCACCCGCGCCAGCACGTCGAACACCACCGGCGGGCGGTAGTTGCCGATGTGCGCGTAGTTGTAGACCGTCGGCCCGCAGACATACATCGTGACCCGGTTCGGGTCCTGGGGCTCGAAGGTTTCCTTGCGGCCGGTGGCCGTGTTGTGGAGCTGCATCGCGGGGAGGTGTCCGGGCGGTCAAAGGCCTCCTGTTGCCAGGAGGCCGATATTCCGTGCAACAGGGGCTGCCCCTCACCCGCCAACCGCTCGGCTGTCCCGCTCCCGCAAGGGCACGGGCGGTGGGCGGCGGCTGCGCCGCCGTTTCACGGACCATGCGCAAGGATACCCGCCCGGGGCTGGGCTTGTCAGATTCCGCCGGGCCGCCGCTAGAGGTGGCCGATCAGCACTCCGAACACCACGCCGGCGGCGAAGGCCCAGCCCGCCCAGACGTAGCGCCGCTTGACGCGGGTGCGACCGAGGTCTTTGTCGTAGTAGGTCAGCATGTTTCGGACTCCGCTATCGCCTTCGGTGCCTGCGGTGCGATCCGCGATGATTCCGCCAGCCGTGACCGATCCTATCATGGCCGTCTGTAGGACTGAGGATGCAGTCTCCGTGCCGGCGGTGTGCGCCTGACACACGGTCATTCGCGCATTCGCTTGCCTCACGCGCTACCATGCGCAAGCCCTTGATCCGGGAGCTTCCTCCTTGAGATTCCATGCCACTTCATCGCGGCGCGCCGCATCGTTCCGGGATGTGACTGCCGGTTGGCGCCGCGGGTTCCCCGGCTCGCATCGGGCTTAAGCGTGGCCCGCTTCCGCAACCGCTATTCCCGCGACGGCCACGGCCTGGCCGCCGCGCTGAAATGGATCCGCGAGTTCCGCGGCATGGCGTGGCAGCCGGTCGAGTTCCCTCGCGGCCACAACGATCCAGCCTGGCTGCGCGCCAACCGCAGCCGCGACAGCCTGACCTGGATCGGCCATTCCACCTTTCTGCTGCAGCTCGGCGGCCTCAACCTGCTGACCGATCCGCACTTCGGCGCCCGGGCTTCGCCCCTGTCCTTCGCCGGCCCGGCACGCCTCAACCCGCCGGGCATGACGTTGGCGGAGCTGCCGGCGATCGACCTGGTGCTGGTGTCGCACAACCACTACGACCATCTCGACGAGGGCAGCGTGCGCGCCATCGCCGCCGCCCATCCGCAGGCGCAGTTCGCGGTGCCGCTGGGGCTGGCCGCCTGGTTCCGCCGCCGCGGCATCGGGCGCGTGACGGAGCTGGACTGGTGGCAATCCGCGCGGATCGGCGCGGCGAAGGTCAGCGCGGTGCCGGTGCAGCACTTCTCCGGCCGCGGCCTGCACGACCGCGACGCGACGCTGTGGTGCGGCTTCGTCGTCGAGCTGGCCGGGCGCCAGGTGTTCTTCGCCGGCGATACCGGCTATTCGAAGGACTTCGCCGACATCGCCGGGCGCTTCCCGGCGATGGACCTGAGCCTGCTGCCGATCGGCGCCTACGACCCGCGCTGGTTCATGGCGCCGGTGCACGTCAACCCGGCCGAGGCGGTGCGCATCCACCAGGACGTGCGCAGCCGCCTCTCCGTGGCCATGCACTGGGGCACCTTCCGCCTCACCACCGAGCCGCTCGACGAGCCGCCGCTGCAGCTGGCGCAGGCGCTGGCACAGGCCGGGATTCCGGCAGAGAAATTCCCGGTGTTCCGCCACGGCGAGACGCGGCTGCTGGACCTTGAAGCCGGGCTGGCCCGGCCTCTGGAGGCCACCCTCCAGGCCGGCGAGCCGGCCGCTCCGGAGGGCGAGTTGCGGGCGCGGGCTTAGGGCCTGTTAACGCTATTTTGACCGCCGCGTTGCCCCGGATTTGCAAATAGCGTTAACCGGCCCTAGTACAGCACCACGCCCAGGAACAGGCCGAAGTCGGGCGAGGCGAAGATATTGGCCTTTTCCTGGAAACCCAGGCTGACCGCGGTCTTCGGCGTGATGCGGTAGCTGGTGCTCACCGTCAGCGGCGCCGCGATGTGGTCCAGGGCGGCCAGCCCGCTGCTCTTGTACGGCGCATCGTGGAAATACACCTGCAGCTTGGCGTCCCAGTCCGGCGTGAAGCGCAGGCCCAGGCCGGCGGCGCCGAAAGCCAGCCCGTTCTTCTGCTGGTCGTGCAGGATTTCGCCGGTGGCGGTGTAGCTGTAGCCGATCGAGCCGTACAGGGTCAGCCAGTGGAAGAAGCCGCCCAGCGGCAGGCCCCCGTCCAGCCATGCCGCGCCGCCCAACTCGCCGCTGCCCGACAGGTGCGAGGCGTCGGCGGTGGGCAGTTGTAGCATCACCCGCGCCGCCAGGTTGTCGAGCAGGCGGTAGCCGGCGCCGACGCGCACGTCGCCGAGGTTGATGCTGCCCTGGCTGACGTCGAGGACGCGCTGGCCGTCGCGCGTGTACTGGTAGCGGTAGTGGTTGCTGGGCGCCTGGTCGCGGCCGCCGTTGGGCAGGCCCCAGGTGTTGTGCCAGCCCTGGATCAGGCCATCGAGAATGCCGCCGCCCTGGGCCAGCACCGGCACGAACAGGTCCGCTTCCCAGCGCGGAGCGAAGCCGTAGCGCAGGTCGTAGGACAGCGTGGTGGCCTCGCCGTCGATGACCAGGGCTTCGTCGCGGTTGCTGCGCGCGACGTATTCGTTGGTGTCGTTGAGGTAGACCCGCTGCTGCAGCGCGCCGCCGCCCAGCACCTGGGGCCGCCCCAGGGCGGGCAGGGCGAAGCCGCGGGCCAGCGCGCCCATCTCGATCGGCGGCGGGTCGTCGGCGCGGGCCAGCAGCGGGCACAGGGCGAGGGCGAGCAGTACGAGGCGACGCATGGGCATTCCCTTGTCGGTCTTTTTCAGGTGCTGAGCTTGATGTGGTCCTTGATCGGCCGCCGCACCGTCAGGTCCAGTTCGTGGAAGCCCCTGACGCCGCGCGCGCGGTCCTCGAAGAAGAACTTCAGCCCGTGATAGATGGTGGGGAAGGCGATCTCCTCCCACGGAATCTCCTCCTCGCGCAGCAGCACCGTTTCCGAGCTTTCCGCGGTGGGACCGTGGTGCGGCGTCTTCATCCGCCCCCGGTGCAGCATGTAGACCTGGCTGACATAGGGCACGCCGATCACCGCGAACAGGTCGTCCACCTCCACCTCGGCCTGCGCCTCTTCCAGGGTCTCTCGCGCCGCCCCCTGGGCGCTGGTTTCGCCCAGCTCGAGGAAGCCGGCGGGAAAGGTCCAGAAGCCCAGGCGCGGCTCGATGGCGCGCCGGCACATCAGGATGCGTCCGTCGCCGGCCTGCGGCACGCAGCCGGCGATGATGCGGGGGTTGTGGTAATGGATCGTTCCGCAGTGGCCGCAGACGTGCCGCGGCAGGTGGTCGCCCGGCGGCACCCGGAATTCGACCAGGTGACCGCAGGCGCTGCAGAACTTCATCAGGTTTGCAGGGGACATGGAAACGGGGGACGGTTTTGCGGCAGGCCAAGGGTAGCAGAGTGGAGCCTGCGGCCGAATCCCGAGCGCCGCCGCGGTGCAAGGAGTGCGGCGGACCCCAAGTCCACCCCGGCGCCGGCGATTCGGCCGGCGCGCCACGAAGGGCCGGGGCAGGGTCCGGCCGGTGGCTCCTAAGGGCTGGATTTGAGCGGGAAAATCGGACATGATCCCGTTAGAAATCCGGGAGCGCAGGCAGCCGCGCGATCCGGCCGGTACAACCAGGCGGGGGGAGTGATGAAAAAGAGCATCTTGGCGTTGCTGCTGGTCTCGGCCACCGCGAGCGTGCATGCGCAGGGCCTGATGAAGAACGTCGGCGGCGGCGGGGGCGACACGGCCGCCAACCAGTCCTCCACCGGGGCCTTCGACGACGAGAAGAAGTACATGTTCTACGTCGGCGCCGACCTGCAGGACAGCAAGCTGTCCGTATCGGATTCCAATGGCTTCGGCGGCCTCAACAACACCAGCTACGACAGCAAGTTCTGGGACGTGCGCCTGGGCTACCGCCTGTTCAAGGCGATCGGCATCGAGGCCCACTACGGCTTCCCCGACCAGGACGCCAACGAGGCCGGCCGCTACAAGACGCGCAATTACTACGGCTTCTTCGCGGTGCCCACCGCCAACGTCTTCGACCTGTTCGAGATCGCGTTCCCGCTCGGCTATACCAACTCGGGCATCACCGTGAACGGCCAGACCACCACCGGCAGCAACGCCGTGGTCGAGAAGCACCTCAACAGCATCGCCTACGGCGCCAACCTGGAAATCCCGGTCCGCGTGTTCTGGCGCGCCCTGCCGGACTTCCGCCTCACCGGCGGCGGTATGGTCTACTACCAGCGCAGCGACGCCCGCGAGTACGGCTTCCATTTCGGCCTGCGCTACGATTTCGGCTTCGGGCAGCCGTCCAGCTGATCGTCCGCAGCCGTGGCGACTGGAAGGGCGGCCCGGTGCCGCCCTTCTTTCTTTCGGGAAGTCCATGTCCACGCCTGATCCCCTGCCGCGCCGCACCGGCCTGCACAAGCTCGACCTGTTCGTCGGCGCCTGCGCCCTGCTGGTCTCCGCGGTGTCCCTGTTCATCGGCTGGCAGTCCAACCGGACCCAGCAGCGCATGCTGGCGGCGAGCGTCTGGCCCTACCTGTCCTGGGATACCAGCAACTACAACGAGCAGAGCCACGAGGACGAGGTATCCCTGGAGATCCGCAACGTCGGCGTCGGCCCGGCGCGGATCGAGTCCCTGCAGCTGTTCTACCAAGGCAAACCCCTGGCCGATTTCCGCGAACTGGTCGACGCCTGCTGCAAGGCGGAGGTGGAAGGCCTGCGCCGCTGGAGTTCCCGCACCAGCACCGTCAACCCGGTGGTGATCCCGGCCCACGACTCGGTCAGGTTCTTCGCCGTGATCAAGGCCGCCGACAATGCCGCGCTGTGGGACAAGTTCAACCGGGAGCGCTTCCAGGTGCAGGGGCGCGCCTGCTACTGCTCGGTGCTGGATGACTGCTGGGTGCTCGACTCGAGCAAGATCGTGCCGGAGGCGGTGAGCCGATGTCCGGCTCCGGCCGGAGTGCAATACCGCTAGGGACTGTCGTCATCCCTGGGCTCTCGGGATGGTCTCTCAGCTGAATGCCTGAATCCCGGTCTGGGCCCGCCCCAGGATCAGCGCGTGCACGTCGTGGGTGCCCTCGTAGGTGTTCACCACCTCCAGGTTCACCAGGTGGCGGATCACGCCGTACTCGTCGGAGATGCCGTTGCCGCCGAGCATGTCGCGTGCGGCGCGGGCGATCTCCAGGGCCTTGCCGCAGGAGTTGCGCTTGAGCAGCGAGGTGAGCTCCACCGCCGCCGTGCCCTCGTCGCGCATCCGCCCCAGGCGCAGGCAGCCCTGCAGGCCGAGGCTGATCTCGGTCTGCATATCGGCCAGCTTCTTCTGGATCAGCTGGTTCGCCGCCAGCGGGCGGCCGAACTGCCTGCGGTCCAGGGTGTACTGGCGCGCCGCGTGCCAGCAGAACTCGGCGGCGCCGAGCGCGCCCCAGGAGATGCCGTAGCGCGCGCCGTCGAGACAGGTGAACGGCCCCTTCAAGCCCTGCACGCCGGGCAGCAGGTTCTCTTCCGGCACGAAGACCTCGTCCATGACGATGCCGCCGGTGATCGAGGCGCGCAGGCCGACCTTGCCGTGGATGGCCGGGGCGCTCAGGCCCGTCATGCCCTTCTCCAGCAGGAAGCCGCGGATCACGCCATCCCCGGTCTTGGCCCAGACCAGGAACAGGTCGGCGATCGGGCTGTTGCTGATCCAGGTCTTGCTGCCGCGCAGGCGGTAACCCCCGGGCACCGCCTCGGCCCGCGTCGCCATCGAGCCCGGGTCGGAGCCGTGGTCGGGCTCGGTCAGGCCGAAGCAGCCGATCAGCTCGCCCCGCGCCAGCGCCGGCAGGTATTTGCGCCTCTGCGCCTCGCTGCCGAAGCGGTGGATCGGCGTCATCACCAGCGAGGACTGCACGCTCATCATCGAGCGGAAGCCGGAGTCGACGCGCTCGATCTCGCGCGCGATCAGGCCATAGCAGACATGGTTCAGGCCGGCGCCGCCGACTTCCGGCGGGAGGGTGGCGCCGAGCAGGCCCTGCGCGCCCATTTCGCGGAACAGCGCCGGGTCGGTGCGCTCGTGGCGGAAGGCTTCGAGAATGCGCGGCTGCAGGCGCTCGCGGGCGAAGGCCGCCGCGGCGTCGCGGGCCATCCGCTCCTCCGGCGCGAGCTGCTGCTCCAGCAGGAACGGATCGGCCCACTGGAATGCGGCTTTGGAAGCGGTCACGGTGGCCTCCACTGTGGGAAAAACCTACCGGATTCTTACAGATTTACCGATCTTTACGGCGCGGCAACGGTTTTCAACCCCGCCGGGGCGTCCAATAGCAGCGCACCCCCATGCGCACATAGATGGAGTACCCCATGCGTAAGCTGCTGTTGGTCCCGGTCGCGATTCTCGCCGCCGGCATGTTCTCCGCCGCGGCCATTGCCCAGAATGCTGGCGAAGGCCCGGGCGGCCCGGGCTGGCATCATCACCACCGCGGTGGCGTGCTGATGCACGAGCTGAAGGAGCTCAACCTCAGCGAGAGCCAGAAAGCCAGCGTCAAGACGCTGTTCAAGAATGCCCACGAGCAGCTCAAGCCGCAGTTCCAGGCCGTGATGAGCCAGCGCCAGGCCTTGGACAGCGCCGTGCCGGGCTCGCCCGAATTCAACAACGCCGCCACCGCCCTGGCCCAGGCCGCCTCGGCCGCCGCCAGCGCCCGCGTGCAGCAGGAGGCGGAGCTGCGCACGCAGGTCTACGCGCTGCTCACCGACGCGCAGAAGCAGCAGCTGGCCAGCCTGCAGGCCCAGCACCAGGCCCGGATGGAGCAGTGGAAAGCGCAGCACCAGGCCCCGGCCGCGAACTAAAGCCGGGCGCGGCATCACCAGCCCCGCCGGCGACGCCGGCGGGGCTTTTCAATGCTACGGTCCGGCCGCGCGCGGCCGGCTGCCTGGAAACCGGCTTCACTCGGCGGCGAGGAAGGCGACGGTTTCGGGCACCGAGGCGAACTGGTGTTCGTCCTCGGCGGCCGGGCGCTCGACCAGCCAGGCCGACAGGCGCAGGCCGGCATCGCGCCGCTGGGCGCGGCCCAGTCGCACGCAGAACGGCGCGCCGTTCGGCACCAGCTCGATCAGGGCGCGCTCGAAATCCGCGAGCAGCGACAGGGGCTTTTCCGCGCCCGCCACGATCCTCTTCAGTTCATCCGCGGTTCCCCGCGTCAACACGATCTTCTTCACGACTTTTCTTCCTTCGCGTGACTCGCGCGCACGCATGCGCCCCTGCTTGCTGGAGCCGGGCGGGTTTTGGAAGCTGGTCTTGGTGCTGCTTGGGGGAGACCGGTCTTTCGTTTCCCGTCCGGCGAACCTGGACGGGAGGGGACCGTTCAGGTGTTACTCGGCGCGATGAGCTCGCGATTTGCCGTTATGAATGGCAACGCCAATAACGGACTGCGGCTGCGCGGCGGCCGGCATGCGCCAGAGCCCGCAAGCAGCCGCGCACGAGCCAGCCGCGCCGGAGCGCTGGGCTTTTGCATGGATGTGGGTCTGGTTGAACACGCTGTTTCGACCGCCAAGCTGATACAGATGGTCCGATAGTACCGGGGCAGGATGACGGTTTCAAGTACGACCGTGGCGGTGCGGTTTCGTTCCGGGCCCGCCAGGGACTGGCCATTCCTGCGAAGCGGAAGCCGGCTTCCTCACACAAAGAGCACGGCAGCGGCAATGAGAAGCGTCCCTGCTCCCAGTCCCCTGCAGGCTACTCAGTGCACCGTATCCAGTTCCGCTTCCCGGGACTTCCGGGCGTCCGGCTCGGGCGGGTGATACCACTCCTCGTGAGGCGACCACTGCTTGCAGGCGAGGCATTGTGTGATCGCCCATCTCCAGGCGCACTTCGGGCATATGCCGCGCGTCATGAAGGTGTTCCATGAGGTGCCGCACCCGCCGATCTTGCTGGAGCAGTTCCACAGGCTTTCCGCTTTGGGACGCCAGCGGCACTTCGGGCAGTGGATTTCGATGCCCACGGCTCACGCCATCCGCGGCCAGTTCGCCAGCAGCCTCTGGCTGCGTCCGCCTTGTCCATCCGACCCGCGCGCCCTTCTCAGCGCCCGCACCAGCTCGATCCGCGTATCGCGCGGATCGATCACCCGATCGATGTAGTTCAACCCGGCGGCGCCCCAGGGCGCGTTGGCGCGGCTGATCTCCTCGGCCAGTGCGTCGCGGGCGGCGGCCGGGTTTTCCATCTGCGCCAGCTTGCGGCCGTAAACCACGTTGACCGCGACGTTCGGCGCCATGAAGGAGACGTCGGCGATAGGCCAGGCCAGGACCAGGTCGCTGCCCATGTTGCCGCCGGCCATGTTGCAGTGGGCCATGCCGTAGGACTTGCGCACGATCACGCTGATGCGCGGCACCGTGCTCTGGTGCAGGGCCTCGATGAAATTCATGATGCGCAGCGGCATCGCGCCTTCCTCGGCGCGCTTGCCGACGAAGAAGCCGGGGGTGTCGTGCAGGAACACCAGCGGGATGTGGAAGGAGTCGCAAAGGCAGATGAAGCTCACCGCCTTCTCGCAGGCGCCCGGACCCATCGCGCCGGCGGTGACCCGGGGATTGTTGGCGAGGATGCCGACCACCTGGCCGTCGATGCGCGCCAGCGCGGTGATCAGGCTGCCGTCGTAGAAAGGCTTCAGCTCCAGCACGCTGCCGGGATCGACCACCGCCTCGATCAGGCGGTGCATGTCGTAGGCCATGCGCGGATGCTCGGGCACCAGTTCCATGATGTTGTCGATGCGGCGCTCGGCTCCGCCGCGCTCCGTCGCCACCGGCGGCAGCTCGCCGGCGCTGTTGGGCAGGTAGGACAGGGCGCGGCGGATCAGGGCGATGCAGTCCGCTTCGTTCTCGGCGAAGAGGTCGACCTGGCCGGTGGTCCTGGCGTGCAGCTCCCAGCCGCCGAGTTCGGTGTCCGGCGTGTTCTCGGCGGTGGCGATCTCCAGGATCGAGCTGCCGCTGACGCACATCACGGTGCCCTTGACCTGGATGACGATGTCCGAGATCGCGGCGGTCCAGGCGGAGCCGCCGTAGCACTCGCCCATGATCGCGGTGATCAGCGGCACGCGGCGGTTGCGCGGCGGCGCCTCCTTGATCGGGTAGACCATGCTCATCATGCCGGCCGAGCCCATGATGTCCGGCACGCGCGCGCCGCCGGCGTCGCCGAGCTGCACGCAGGGGTAGCCCTTGCGGGCGGCGTACGCCATGCCTTTGTACAGCTTGGCGACGCCGACGCGGCCGCCGCTGCCGGCCATCACCGTGACGTCGTCGGCGCCGACGAACACGGTGCGCCCGTCGATGGCGCCGAAGCCGGCGATCTTGCCGTCCGCCGGCGTCCTGTCCGCGGCCTCGGGCAGGTCGCTATGCGCCAGCAGGCCCAGCTCCTCGAAACTGCCGCCGTCGACTAGGGCGGCGATGCGCTCGCGCGCGGTCTGCCGGCCCTTGGCGTGCTGGCGCGCAATCTTGTCCGCGCCACCCATGGCCAGCGCGCGGCGCTGCCGCTGCTGCAGCTCGTCGAGGTGATAGGGATCGGCGGGATCCTGGGACATGGGGTGTTCCATGGGTGGCGTGCGGCTTAACTTAGCCCATCGCCCGGTGCGCGGCCATCAGGCGCTTGCAGCGCCCGGCTACACCTCGTATAGCGGCGCAGGCCCTCGGCATCAAGCCGATGGCGATCTGCCAGCACTTCCCCAACCGCGAGGCACCGCTGCAGGCGGTGACCGATCGCGGGCTCGACCGCCGCCGCGTTCCAGCAGGCGGCGGCGCCGGGTTCGCCGGGCTGCTCGGCCGCGTGCCCGTGCGGCATGAGCCGACGCTATACGCGGCCTGGGGCGACTGGTTCACCTGCCTGGTGCTGGGCCTGCTGCTAAGCCTGCTCAGCCTCCTGGCCGGCGGCGTTCGCCCTGAAGCGCGGCCGCGCGTCGCTTCCCAGGACCGGTGAACGCGCGGCACTCAATCTAGTCCGCACGGACGACGCCAGCGCGGCAGCGTGCCAGTTACCTATAGGGCAGAGAAAACCCCGAAGGGATCGGCAAGGGGTTCATGCGGCTTTGCGCACAGCTTGGCACGTCACTTGAGGATGGGAGGAGACCAGATGAAGGCTTACCCGAGCACGCCGGCGCTGCTGCCGCTGGCGGGATTGCTGTCGCTGTTCGCCGCCGCGCCGGTAACGGCCGATGACGCTCCGCCCCCCGGCTCATCGAGCGAAAAGCTCGAAACGGTGGTGGTCACGGCGCAAAGGCGCGAGGAAAAGCTGCAGGACGTGCCGATTGCCGTTACCGCCATCGGCGTCAAGCAACTCGAATCGCGCGGCATCGACAATATCGGCGATCTGAACGCGGTGGCGCCGGGCCTGCAGATTAGCAAGACCCCATCCAACAACACCATCTCGCAGATCGCCATCCGCGGCATCGCCGAGATCAACCCAGCGATCTATTGGGACCCGGCGGTGGGCCTGTACCTCGACGGCGTCTACATCGGCAAGGCGCAGGGCTCGATCTTCGACGTGGTCGACCTCAACCGCATCGAGGTGCTGCGCGGCCCGCAGGGCACCCTTTACGGCCGCAACACCGTCGCCGGCGCCATCAACCTGGTCACCGCGCCGCCCACCGGCGTGTTCGACGGCAAGGCTTCGCTGGAGATCGGCAACTACAACGAGTTTACCGAGAAAGTCGCGGTGGACCTGCCCAGGTTCGGCATGACCAGCATCGCCTTCGGCGCCCTCTCCTCGCAGCGCGACGGCTGGGTCACCACCACGCCGAACAGCTCCGCCGACGAGCTGAACAACCGCAAGAACTGGGGCTTCCGCGGCGCGGTGCACTTCGACATCAGCCCGGCTCTGCAGGCCGACTATCGCTACGACCGCTCGGTCACCGACCAGGCGCCGGCATACGCGCAGCTGTACCGTGCCGACAACGGCTTCTTCACTTTCGTCGGCTTCCCCGATCTGGCCAAGTACGTCTCGCAGGACCGGGGCGAAGTCGCCAGCATCGACGCGCCGGTGTTTGAAAAGGTCCATATCGACGGCCACTCCCTCACCGTCGCCTGGAACGCCACGCCGCACGACCAGCTCAAGTCCATCACCGCCTTCCGCAGCATGGAATGGGACGACTCGCTTGATCTCGACGGCTCGCCCATGCCGGTGGCCTTCACCCAGCGCTTCACCAAGTACCACGCCTTCTCGCAGGAGCTGCAGTGGCTGGGCCACCGCGACGCCTGGAATTACGTCGGCGGACTCTACTACTTCGGCGACGACGGCCGCACCAACAACCCGCAGCACTTCTTCAACAACGCGGTGGACTACGACTCGCAGTACGGCACCAAGAGCAATGCCGGCGCAGTCTACGGCCAGGTCGACTACAAGCCATGGGACCCGCTCACGCTCACCGCCGGCATCCGCTACACCCAGGAGCGCAAGAGCCTGGACCGCATCTTCGGCTGCAACAGCGTCTTCTACCCCAACTGCGTCGCCGCGCCGGGCACGTTCAACTACCTGATCCCGGCCGGCACCCACGCCGGCGCCACCTTCCGTGACACCACGCCCACCGTCTCGATCAACTACAAGGTGGAGCAGAACCTCAACGTCTACGTGCGCTACGCCTCCGGCTTCAAGAGCGGCGGATTCAACGGGGAATACAGCGATCCCACGCTCGACTCCAACGCCAACGTGGCCGAGACGCTCAAGCCGTTCAAGCCCGAGAAGCAGCATTCCTACGAGATCGGCGCCAAGGGCAGCGCCTGGAACGGCCGCCTGCAGGCCTCCACCGCGCTGTTCTACAACAAGGACAAGGACCTGCAGCTGTCGATCTTCTCCGGCGCCGGCGCCGCCTCCTCCATCATCCGCAACGCCGCCGACGCCACGGTGAAGGGCGTCGAGCTGGAAGGCGCCGTGATCCCGTTCAAGGGCACGCGCCTGCAGTTCAACTATGCCTACCTCGACGCCCACTACGACCACTTCTACGACGACAGCAGCCCACCCAACGACGTCGCCAAGGACCGCGCCTTCGTCCACACGCCGCGCAACGCCTTCAACATCGTCCTGGACAGCGAGTTGGCGCGCTTCGACTGGGGCACGCTCAAGGCCCTGCTCGACTACGGCTACACCTCGTCGATCTACACCTACCCGTACCAGCTGTCCGGCGCCGACCCCACCAAGCAGACCGCCGGCGATACGCGGGTCAAGGGCTACGGCCTGCTCAACGGCCGCCTGTCGCTGATGCAGATTCCGCTTGGCCGCAGCGCCTACGGCGAATTCGCGCTGTGGGGACGCAACCTCACCGACGAGAAAGTGGCCGCCAACTTCATCGACTTCGGCCCCGCTTTCGGCAGCCTCACGGACGCCTACTTCATCGACCCGCGCACCTACGGCGTGGTCGGCATCGTCCGCTGGTAGCCGGCGCCGTCATCCCCTCTCCCCAAGGACGGGGAGAGGGGCGGTAACAGCACACTCACCTTCACCCGCGAACCTTTGCCATGATCGCCAGTCATTCCCGCACCCGGCCGCTGCGCCTGTCCGCGGTGCCGCGATGGGACCACGAGACCGACGTGGCCGTGCTCGGGTTCGGCGCGGCCGGCGCCTGCGCGGCGCTGGAGGCGAAGCGCGCCGGGGCGGGAGTGATGCTGTTCGAGGTGACCGCCGGCCACGGCGGCACCTCGGCTCTGTCGGGCGGGGAGATGTACGTCGGCGGCAACGGCGGCACCCACGTTCAGCGCACGGCCGGCTTCAGCGACGCCACCGAGGATCTGTACCAGTACCTGCTGATGGCCGGCGGCCCCAACGCCGACGCCGACAAGGTGCGCTCCTACGCCGACAACAGCCTGGCCCACTTCGAGTGGCTGCAGGCGCAGGGCGTGAAGTACAAGAACTCCTTCATCCCGCAGCGCATCGTCGAGCCCAGCACCGACGACTGCCTGATCTGGAGCGGCAGCGAAGAGGCCTGGCCTTTCGTCGAGCAGGCCAAGCCCTGCCCGCGCGGCCATACGCCGCAGTGGATGGGCATGGGCGGCGGCCGCTACCTGATGGACGTGCTGGCGCAGCGCGTGGTCGAGGCCGGCGTGGACGTGCGCTGCAACGCCCGCGTGCTGGCGCTGATCGCCGACGAGGCCAACCGCGTCCACGGCGTGGTGGTGCGGATCGACAACGCCGACCAGTTCGTGCGCGCGCGCCGCGGCGTGATCCTCTGCGCCGGCGGCTTCGTCATGAACCGCGACATGGTGCGGCGCCACGCTCCGCACGTGCTGCGCTCGCAGCACCCCATCGGCACGGTCGACGACGGCTCCGGCATCCTGCTCGGCCAGAGCGTCGGCGGCGCCGCGATCAACATGAACGAGTGCTTCGTCACCCTGCCTTGGTATCCGCCGGAATCGCTGATCAAGGGCATCTTCGTCAACGAGCGCGGCCAGCGCTTCATCAACGAGGACTGCTACCACGGCCGCGTGTCGCAGCACATCCTGCAGCAGGCCGGCAACCGCATCTTCCTGCTGCAGGACCACGAAACGTATGCCGAGCCGGAGTTCGGCAGGTTCGCCAACATCTCCATCGCCGCCGCCGGCGAGACCTGGGAGGAGGTGGAGAAGGACCTGGAACTGCCGCAGGGCGCGCTGACCGCGACCCTGGAACTCTACAACCGCTTCGCCGCGGAAGGGCGCGACCCGCTGTTCCGCAAGGGCGCCAAGTGGCTCAAGCCGCTCACCGCGCCGCCCTTCGTCGCCCTGGATTGCCGCATCGACCTGTGCTTCTACTCGCACTTCACCCTCGGCGGGCTCGACACCCTGCCCAGCGGCGAAGTGCTCGACGCCGACCGCCAGCCGGTTCCCGGGCTCTATGCCGCCGGCCGCACCGCCTGCGGCCTGCCGCGCTGGGGCGCCGGCTACAGCTCGGGCATGTCGCTGGCCGACGCCACCTGGTTCGGCCGGCAGGCGGGGCTGAGGGCCGCCGGCAGGTAGGGCGGCCCGCGGCCGCCGTGCAGCATCAACCGCTGACGATCTTCTCCACCGCGCCGGAGCGGTAGAAGGCTTCCAGGTTGCGGCGGATCATGCCTTCCAGCAGGCCGCTGCGCGCCAGTCCGTCGATCGCCTGCGGTGCGAAGCGCATCGCGTCCGCCACCAGCATGTCGCGGCTGATGCCGATTTCCTCCAGCAGCTCGCCGAGCGAGATGGTGCCATAGCGGTCGAAGAAGCCGTCGACGCCGGCGTCGATCAAGGTCACATACCACTCAGTCTTGCGTAAGGAGTGCCAGTACTCGTAGCCGATGACGAAGAAGTCCTCGAGGTCGGCGGCGCGCAGCAAATCGCGGAACGCCGAGACCCTGCTGCGCTTGAGCCGGGCCCACAGGTCCAGCGCCACTTCGCGGATCGAATCGGCGTCGAAGCGGTCGGTCAGGAAGCGGCGGCTCTGGCTCAGGGTGGACTTGATGTTCTTCGACACATAGCCTTTCAGCCGCTCCTCGATGGCGTTCTCCAGTCCCGGCGTGGCGCGGCTGATGACCGACTTGCCGAGCTTCATCGCGGTTTTCGCGCCGGGGATGCTGCCGGTGAGCTTGTTGTGGCTCAGGTAGTCCCGGATGCCGTGGTAGACGATGTCCGCCGCCAGCGCCGAATACACCGGGTTGGAAACCGTCTCGTCGAGCAGCCGCTCGCGCAGCTCCTGCATTTCCAGCAGCTTGTCGAGGATCTCGCGGAACTGCTGGTCGGACAGCAGCTCGCCCAGGCGGGTCCGCGCATGGATCGGATGGCCATGCACGCGCTGCGCGATGTCGGCGACCAGTTCGGGAATGCCGGCGTTCAACTCCAGCTTCACCGCGTAGACCCGCACCGTTTCCTTGACCGCCTCGCGCGTCACCACCTGGTCCAGCCGCAGCCGCTCGGCGTCGGCGAGCAGAGCGTCCACTTCCCGCTCGACGCGCTCGCGCAGCGCCGCGCCCTGCAGCTGCGTCAGCATGAATTGCACGTGCGCTTCGAGCAGGGCTTCGGCGGCGGTGCTTCTTTTTTTGGCCAAGGGCGCAATCCGGTGCGGGCAGGGCGCCACCCTTGCGCAAATCCCGCAGCCTGGCAATGGCCGTCGCGCGGGGCCCCGTCGCCCGCGGGCAAATGGCCCTAGATGATTCCTACCACAAGGGCGGCCGCGGGCAAGCGGGTAAACTAGCGCCCGCTCCGGCGCTCGGCTCGCGCCCGGCATACCAACAAGGGTTCTCGCACAGGGGTTGCACCATCATGCGTCGCTCGCTCGCATTCGCGCTGTCCGCGCTCGTTCCCGTTCTGGCCGCCGCCCAGGGCCTGCCGCCTCTCGGCCCGGGCCTGACCCCGGTCGGCGCCGAGCAGGGCGCCAACAAGGACGGCAGCATCCCGGCCTGGAGCGGCGGCCGCCCGCGCTCGGGCAAGCTCAGCGGCGAGTTCCCGCACGATGCGCAGATCGACGGCGACCAGCCGCTGTTCGCCATCACCCACGCCAACTACGGCCAATACGCCGACCGGCTCAGCGAGGGTCACAAGGAGCTGCTGAAGCGCTATCCGGACTACAAGATGAACGTCTATCCGGCGCACCGCACGGTGAGCTTCCCGGACTTCATCTACCAGGCCACCGCGGCCAACGCCGCCACCTGCAAGCTGCAGGGCACCGACGAGCCGGACAACTGCAAGCAGGGCTTCCCGTTCCCGCTGCCCAGGAGCGGCGCCGAAGTGATCTGGAACCACAAGCTCAAGTACCGCGGCGACGCCGTGGTCCGCTACAACAACCAGTTCATCGTGCAGCCGGACGGCAGCTTCCAGGCCACCAAGATCCTGGAGAAGGTGAAGTTCTCCTACGCCACGGCGCGCAACCCCGTGGTGCTGCGCAACGGCGGCGGCGAGTTCCTGCGCTACCTGTCGCAGACCCTGTCCCCGGCGCGCCTGGCCGGCACCTTCATCCTGCTGCAGGACAAGGCCGGCACCGGCGACACCGGTCGCGCCGCCTGGCTCTACACGCCCGGCCTCAAGCGCCTGCGCCGCGCGCCGACGGTGCAGTACGACAACCCCTACGAGGGCACCGACGGCAACCAGTTCTACGACCAGGTCGACATGTTCAACGGCGCGCTTGACCGCTACAACTGGAAGCTGGTGGGCAAGAAGGAGTTCTACCTGCCGTACAACTCCGACAGGATCGCCGGCAACACCGTCAAATACAGGGACATCGTCCGTCCGCACCACCTGAACCAGGACCTGCCGCGCTACGAACTGCACCGCTACTGGGTGGTGGAGGGCACGGTCAGGCCCAGCACCAGCCACACCTTCAAGCTGCGCCGCTTTTACGTCGACGAAGACAGCTGGAACATCGAGGCGGTGGACTGCTACGACAACAAGGACCAGCTGTACAAGTTCCAGGAAGGCCACCTCGTCACCACGCCCAGCGTGCAGGCGGCGACCACCGTGCCGGAGACGATCTACGACTTCAACTCCGGCCGCTACATCGTCACCGCCGCGTTCAACGAGGACCAGCCCTACGACCTGTCGGTGGCGCCGTCGGACGACGACTTCACCCCGGGCTCGGTGCAGAAGCTGACCAACAAGTAAGTCTCGCTGGCGCCGGCCCAAGCCGGAGCCGGCAGGCCGCCCGTCAACCCGGCCTGCCGGTTCCGCACGCTGCGCGGCAGCCTAGGCCAGCCCTTCCGCCCGCAGCGCTTCCTGGACCCTCGGCCGCGCCGCGACGCGCGCGGTATAGGCCTGCAGCACCGGCCAGGGGCTCATGTCCAGCTTCACGAAGTTCGACCAGTTCAGCACCGTGAACAGGTAGCCGTCCGCAACCGTGAATTGTTTGCCCATCACGTATTCGCGGCCTTCGAGAAAGCCGGAGAGATACCTGAAGCGCTTGGCCAGGTGCTCCCTCGCGCCGTCCTTCCACGCCGGCGCCGCGGTGGCGCTGAACAGCGGCGAGTAGGCCTTGTGCAGTTCCGAGGTGATGAAATTCAGCGCCTCCTGCAGCCGGTAGCGCTCGATCGTCCCGGCCGGGTAGGCGAGGCCGGCCTCGGGCTTGCGGTCGGCGATGTATTGCACGATCACCGGGCCCTCGGTCAGCACCTGGCCGTCGTCGAGCTGCAGCGCCGGCACGTATTCCTTGGGGTTGATCGCACCGAAGCTGGCGCCGCTGCCGTCGAGCTGCTTGGTCTTCAAGTCCACCTTCTGCAGGCTGTGCTCCAGGCCCGTCTCGCGCAGGGCGATATGCGGGGACAGCGAGCAGGCGCCGGGGGCGTAATACAGTTTCATCGTGCTTCCTCCTGGGGCGGTTGCCGGCCGGGCGGCCGGCTCTGGCAGGAGTGTAGAAGTGATGATTTCTTTACGGAAGTAGGCATCTGGAAGTACTCTAGGTTCCCGGAAGAAACCATGGAATGCCCGCCATGCCCAGGTACAACAGCCGCTCCCAGCTGTGCCCCTCGCGCGCCATCCTCGCCCACATCTGCGGCAAGTGGTCGGTGCTGATCCTCGGCCTGCTGGCCGAGGACACCAAGCGCTTCAACGAGCTGCGCCGCTGCGTGCAGGGCGTGACACAGAAGGTGCTGACCCAGAACCTGCGCGAGCTGGAGCGGCTCGGCCTGATCTCGCGGCGCATCTACGCCGAGGTGCCGCCGCGGGTGGAATACAGCCTGACGCCGCTGGGCCGCTCGCTGGTCAAGGTGGTGGATGAACTGCGCCACTGGACCGACGCCCATACGGGCGACATGCTGGCGGCGCGGCAGCGCTACGAGCAGAAGCAGCGCGGCGCGCCGCGCCGGCAAGCGGCGCTGGAAGAGGCCTGAGCCTCAGTTGCTGCCGGGCAGGGCGCCCTTGGCCGCCTTTGCCAGCGCCCCGGTAGGCAGGATCTTCAGCAGGCCGCCGACCAGGTTCCAGGGGTAGACCGGCACCGTCGAGGTCTGCACGCCGCGCTCGATCAGGTCGGCGATGATGCGGGCGCCCTTGTCCGCCGACACCAGGAACGGCCGGCTCTTCATGTCCTGGTTGATGGGGGTGTCGATATAGCCCGGGAACAGCGTGGTCATGCGGATCGGCGTGCCGTGCAGCTCCGCCCGCACCGCGTCCGCATAGACCGCGATCGCCGCCTTGGAGGCGCAATAAGAGCCGGCGCCGGGCATGCCGCGGAAGGCCGCCACCGAGGAGATCACCACGATCTGTCCGCGGTTCTGCCGGCGGAACAGCTTTACCGCCGCGTCGATTGTCGCCATCGCGCCGATGACGTTGGTTTCGATCACGGCGCGGTCCTCGGCGAAGTGGCCGCTGCCCGCCGGCGCGGTGCTGCCGATGCCGGCGTTGGCGATCACCAGGTCCAGGCCGTCCGCGCCGGCTTCGGCCACCGCCGCCTGCGCCTCGTCGTAGCGCGTCACGTCCAGCGCGCGCACGCCGACCTTGCGCCCGGGGTGCGCGGCGAGGATCGAGGCCTTGACCTGCTCCAGGCTGTCGCTGCGCCGCGCCGCCAGCACCAGGTCGTAGCCGCGCGCGGCGAGCACCGGGGCGAGGGCCTGGCCGATGCCCGAACTGGCGCCGGTGAGGAAAGCGGTTTTGGCCATGGCCGGATCCTTGAGAGTGGTCAAAAGTGTGAGCCCGACCGTGGCCGGGCGGTGCGGATTCTAACGGAGTTGCGGGGCGTCATCCGCCGCGCGGCGAACGGCCTGGCCGCCGCCGCGCGGGGATTCAAACGCCGGCAGCGTGGAGGGCGTTGCCCGCCGCGATCGGATCGCCGGTGCGCTCGAAGGTGTCGACCCAGTTGCGGTAGGTCCGCATCTGTCCTTCCTGGTGCGGGTGGTAGCCGGGGCGGTAATAGGTGAAATAGTGACCCAGCACCGGCATGTACAGGCCGCCCGGCTTGTACAGCCACCACAGTCCGCGCGCCCACAGCTTGACGCGCTGGAAGAAGCTGAAGCCGTCGACCCGGAACATGTGGCCCATGATCAGGAAGGTGTGCAGCGGCAGGCCCCAGGACACGTGCAGCATGGCCAGGATGCGCGTGACATAGCCGACCTTCGCCACCTTCTGCATCACGTCGTAGGCCACCGCCTTGTGCTCGATTTCCTCGATCGCGTGCCAGGCGTACATGGCGCGGATGCGCGGGTCGGTGTTCTGCAGCACCTCGCGCCGCTCGAAGAAGCTGTGCGCCATGATCGCGGTCATGTGCTCGGAGGCGGCGGTCAGGGCCAGGGTGTAGCCGCGCGAGAAGTAGCGGCGGAACACGCCGTACATGATGCGGTTCTGCCGCTCCAGCAGGCGCGGCACCTTCACGCCCTGCTGCTCGAGCCGGTTGTTGAACTGGGTGTGGACCATGCCGTGCTGGCCTTCCTGGCGGATGAAGTCCCTCACGTCCCGCTGCAGCGCCGGGTCGGTGATCCGGTCGCGGTAGTCGCGCACGCAGGTGATGAAGAACTTCTCGCCCTCGGGAAACAGCGTCGACATAGCGTCGAACAGCCGCGTCTTGAACGGGTCGCCGCCGAACCAGTATTTGGGAATGTCGCCGTCGAGCCCGAAATCGAGCTTTTCGCGCGCCACGATGGCCATCTCGCCCATGACGCCTCATCCTCCATCCGCAGACCTGTTTGACGCCACTGTAGGATGCCGCGGCCACGCCCCGCTATGACCGCTCGCGACCGCAGGGAACAATTCGCGACAGGCGGCAAGCCGCAGCGGAGGCCGCTTTCGGCTGGTTGGGCGTGAACTGGGTCAAACTTTGCCACAGCCTTGCGGTCCCATCCGGCCCGCGCCTGTGTAATCTCATACCGGGCAAAAAAGGGGGAAGGGACCATCATGACGACCGAAACCACGCTGGACCGGCGCAGCCTGCTGCTGGCCGCCGCCACGATGCTCGCCGAGCGGCTCGATCCCCTCGGCCTTACCGAGGAGGAGCTGGCGCAGGCCGTCGGCCTTTCGCTCGACGAGTTCAGCCGCGAGTTCGACGGCGTCGAGGCCTACCTGTCGGCGGCGCAACTGCAATTCTTCGAAGGCCGCTTGAGCAGCGTCATCGCCAGGGCCGGCTCCATGCATCCCGGCTTCGACCGCATCCGCACCGCCTGGACCGGCTATCTCGACTACTCGGTGCAGCACGCCGGGTTGTTCAGCTGGCTGCGCCGCGCGCGCCAGCGCTTTCCCGCTCTGCACGAGGAAGTGCGGCGCCGCAATCACGGCGTGCTGCTGATGATCCAGATGGAATTCTCCGCGCTGAAGTGCCCGCATCCGATGGAGAGCGCGCGACTGGCCGTCGGCATGGTGCTGGAAACGGTCAAGCTGGAGACCGAGGCGCGCGCGCGCAACGACGCCATGCGCGCGCAACTATGGGCCGCGCTGGAAGTTTTAGCCCGAACTTAAACGCCGTTCCAGGGTCTGTGAAAGCCGGCCGCGCGCGCCTGCGCGGCCGGGGCTACAATTCACCGGCGTTTGCCCGAAGATAAAAAAGGAGATGCAGCATGACCTTGGAACAGTTGACGGACCATCTGAGCGAGCAGCTGTCGATCAGCAAGGTGCAGGCGCACGAAGCGGTGCATGTGTTGACCAAGCAGATCACCTCCGCCCTGCTGGCCGGTGACCGTGTCAGCCTGCCGGGCCTGGGTTCCCTGTCGGTCGGCGTGCGCAAGGCCCGCACCGGCCGCAACCCGCGCACCGGCGAAACCATCCAGATCGCCGCCCGCAAGGTCGTGAAGTTCTCCGCTTCCTCGCAGCTCACCGGCGTCCTCAACCCCGACGCCAAGTAAGCCCGTCGCGGGCCGTCCGCCGCGCCCGCGGACGGCTCCCGTTTCCACCTCCGCCTCCGCCGTGCCCGCCTGCAAGCGGGCGCGGGCGGTTGCTGTCTGCCCGGCACAGGCCCGCGCCGCGTTAAAATAGGCGGCTTGCACCATCCAAGAGCGGATTTTTGACGACCCATTGGCGCTTCCGGCACGGGGATCGCACGCTCGGCCCTTACCCCTGGCCGCTGCTGCTGATGCTGCACGCCCGCGGCTCGCTGTCCGACGAGGCGCCGGTGCAGAGCGCCGACGGCGGCCCCTGGATGCCGCTGCGCCAGGCGATGGCGGCGCAGTCGGCGGCGCCCGGGTCGCCGCCGGCGCCCGCTGCCACCGGCGGCGCCGCGCCGCATCCTTATCACTGGCAGTTCGTGCTCGGCTACGTGCTGCCGCTGCTGCTGCTGGTGTTCGCCTTCTACTGGGTCATCTACAGTGTCCGCGACGACATCGATCCGCGGCCGTGGTGGATGGCGCTCGCCGCCATCAGCCTGGTCATTCCCCTCTGGTACCTGAGCGGCGCCTTCTGGTTCTGGAACGCCAGCGCCCAGCACGAGGGCCTCTCGCAGCGCCTGCTGTCGCGTGCCACCATCCTCGGCCTGGGCCTCCTCCTGGTGGCGCTGATCGCCGTCAACTACCGTCCGCTCAAGGCCCTGGTCGGCATCGCCACCGCGCCCGATCCCTACGGCCAGTTCGCCATCGGCTTCGAGGACGCCGGACGCACGGTGGTCTACCAGGGGCCGCTGGGTTATGCCGCGCCGGCCAGCCTGCACGCGGCGCTGGCGCGCCACGCCGCCGTCGACACGGTGGTGCTCGACAGCGTCGGCGGCTGGATGGTCTCCGGCCGCGGCCTGGCCCGCGTGCTGCACGAGGCCGGCATCAAGACCGCGGTGGCGCGCCATCTCTGCGCCAGCGCCTGCATCCTCGCCTTCGAGAGCGCGCCGCGGCGCGTGCTCGAGGCCGACGCCGTGCTCGGCTTCCATTCCGAATCCAACCAGTTCAGCTGGGGCGCCGGCAGCGGCGACGACGACAACGACAGCTTCGTCGAGCTGTTCAGCGCGCGCGGCGTGCCGCGCGCCTTCATCGACAAGGCCATCGGCACTCCGGCCAACACCCTGTGGCGTCCGGGCGTCGCCGAGCTGTTCCGCAACCATGTCATCGACAGCGTGCGCCTCGACGGCCGCGACCTGGGTCCCGACGAGTACTTCCCCGCGGTGGTCGACAAATACTTCGAGTCGCCGGACTTCGCGCCGCTGGCCCGCGGCCTGCGCGAGTTCGCCCCCGAGCACCTGCTCAAGCTGCGCGCCGACCTGGCCGAACGGCTGCGGCAAGGCACGGGCGGCGAGCGGGTCGGCCAGGCGACCCTCGCCGCCATCGACGCCGACGAACAGCTGGCCCTGCAGCGCGCCGACGACGGCGCGCAGCTCGAGCGCGCCGGCCTGCTCGAGGACCTGCTGGCCGATTTCAGCGAGCGCTCGCCCGGCCTGTGCTATTCGATCTGGACCGGCGACAACCCCGGCGCGCTCAGCGCCGGCTTCACCCCGGCGCAGCAGCGCGCCTACACCCGCGTCATGGGCGACATGCTGGTCTCCGCCGCCGACGATCCGCGCCCGCCGCCCAGCGATGAGGACGGCGCCGAGCTGATGGGCCGCGCGGTGCGGCCGGCCTACCTCAAGTACGGGCGCCTGGTGTTCGACGTGCCGGTGGCGCGCCGCGAGAACCGCATCGGCGACGACGCCATCTGCGACATGGCGCTGAGCACCTTCCGCCAGATCCACGCCATGCGCCCCAGCGAAGCCGGCGCCGCGATGCGCTGGCTGGCCCACGGCAACCGCCCCGGCGGCGAATAGGTCCGCCCGCCGGGCATTGGCCGTCCCGCCCGCCGCCGCGGCCATGCGATCATGGTCCGCCGGACGGCCCGGCGCACAGCCTGCGGTACAGCCACCGCCAGGGGAGGAGACTATGGAGATCAACGGCATCGCCCACGTCATGCTGACCGCAGGCGACTTCGCCCGCTCGCGCGAGTTCTACCGGGAGCTGCTGCCTTTCCTCGGCATGAAGCCGGTGATCGACGCCCCCGGCTGGTATTACTGCGTCGGCGGCCGTACCGCCTTCGGCATCCGCGAGTGCGCGGCCGAGCATCGCGGCGAGCGCTTCGTCCAGCAGCGCACCGGGTTGCACCACGTCTGCTTCCGCGCCCGCGAGCGCGCCGACGTCGACGCGCTGCACGACAGGCTGCTGCAGCTCGGCGCCCTGGTGGTGCACCCGCCGCGCGAGGACCGCTTCGCGCCGGGCTACTACTCGGTGTTGTTCGAGGACCCGGACGGCGTGCGCCTGGAGATGAACCACGTGCCCGGCAAGGGCCTGCTGGCCGATCCCGATCCCGGGCTGAACAACCGGGACGCGATCCCTTGAATGCCGTCCTCAAATCCCTGCTGGCGCCGCGCGGCTCCGAGGCGATCAGTCCGACGGCGCACTATACCGGTTACGTCTGGTACCGCAACGGGCTGTCCCACCCGGGCCTGGTCACGCCGCAGGGCCGGGCGCTGTACCACAGCCTGCGGCCGTTCAACGCCGGCTCGCAGCGTCTCGGCGGGCCGACCCTGGAGGGCTTCCTGCTGGCCCGCCATCGCGCCATCGACGCCTTGCTCGACCGGGCCATCGAGGAAGGCCGCGTCGGCCAGGTGATCGAGATCGCCGCCGGCCTGTCGCCGCGCGGCTGGGACTTCACCCGCCGCTACGGCCGCAAGCTGCGCTACATCGAGGCCGATCTGCCGGACATGGCGCGCCGCAAGCGCGAACGGCTGGAAGCCGCCGGCCTGCTGAGCCGCCGCCACAGCGTGGTGCCGCTCGACGCCCTCGCCGACGGCGGCGCCCTGTCGCTGGCCGCCCTGGCCAGGACGCTGGACCGCAAGAAGGGCCTGGCCATCGTCACCGAGGGCCTGCTCAACTACTTCGACACCGAGGCGGTGCTCGGCATGTGGCGGCGCTTCGCCGGCGTGCTGCGGAAGTTTCCGGCCGGCGTCTACTACTCCGACCTGCACCTGGGTTCCGACAACCGCGGCGCGCAGAGCCGTGCCTTCGGGCGGATGCTGGGCCGTTTCGTGCGCGGCAAGGTCTACCTGCATTTCGGCTCCGCCGCGCAGGCCCAGGCGGCGCTGCAGCGCAGCGGCTTCGACTCGGCGCGCCTGTTCATGCCGCCGCCCCAGGCGACGAAGGACGGAGCCGCCGACGGCAAGGGCGCGAAGCTGGTGCGGGTCATCGACGCCGCCGTGTGACATTTCCCCGCCGCAGCTGCAGGAGCGGCGGCGAGGATCTTCGCTCCCGGGCTCCGGAGCTCCCCGGCGAGGGATCAGCAGCTGCCTTCCTGCGCCTCAGCGAACGCCGAACTCCTTGCCGGCTTCGCGGATCAACTCGACGAACTCGCGCATGTAGGCCAGCTGCACCAGGTGCGCGGTGGTGGCGCCGTACAGCGCGCAGTGCAGGCCCTTGCGGCCCAGCGGCTTGGCCAGGACGTAGCCGCGCTCCAGGTAGGGCGCCACGCTCCAGGCGGGCAGGGCGGCGATGCCGCGGCCGCTGGCGACCAGCTGGATGATTGCCACGGTAAGCTCGGCGCGGCGCTGGGCCTTGGGCCGCACGCCGGCCGGCAGCAGCAGATGCTTCATCACATCCAGCATCTCGTCCGCCACCGGATAGGTGATCAGCGTTTCCTGCGCGAAGTCGCGCGCTTCCAGCCGCGCCCGGCCGGCCAGGCGATGGTCCTTGCCGACCAGCGCCACGGTCTCGTACTCGAACAGCGGCTCGTATACCAGGCCCTTGCGCGGCGCCGGCTCGTCGTGGATCACGGCGAAGTCGGCCTGGTCCTTGAGCAGCAGCGGCAGCGGGTCGGTCTGGAAGCCGGACACCAGGTCCAGCTTCACTTCCGGCCAGCGCGGCCGGAAGCGGTCCATCGCCGGCATCAGCCAGTCGAAGCAGGTATGGCATTCCACCGCCACCCGCAGCGAGCCGCTGCGGCCTTCGACCAGCCGCGCCAGGTCGCGCTCGGCGTCGGCCACCTGCGGCAGCACGCTGCGCGCCAGGTCCAGCAGGCGCGCGCCGGCCGGGGTGAAGCGCAGCGGGCGCGATTCGCGCTCCACCAGTTCGGTGCCGTAGGCGCCCTCCAGGCCCTTGAGCTGATGCGACAGCGCCGACTGCGTGACGAACACGCGCGCGGCGGCGCGGGTCAGGTTGCCGCTGTCGGCGATGGCCTGGAGCATGGCGAGGTGGCGGAGGTCGACGCGCGGCTGCGGCATGAGCAGTCCTCATGGAAAGCGTGAAAAAGATGAGATTGAATACTACGTCGCCCGGGCGCAACCTGCCCGCACCTCCCCTGATGCCCTCGTCTCGTGCCATGACCGCCACCCATGTCCTCGGTTTTCCCCGCATCGGCGCCCGCCGCGAACTTAAGCACGCGCTCGAGTCGTACTGGAGGGGCCACACCCAGGAAGACACGCTGCGCGCCACCGGCGAGATCCTGCGCAAGCGCCACTGGCGCGAGCAGCGCGAGGCCGGGCTGGATTACGTCACGGTCGGCGACTTCGCCTGGTACGACCAGGTGCACAACCACAGCGCGCTGTTCGGCGTCATGCCGCCGCGCTTCGGCAGCGGCCGCGCGGTGGACCTGGCCGACTACTTCCGCATGGCCCGCGGCGACGCGCAGCAGCCGGCGCTGGAGATGACCAAGTGGTTCGACACCAACTACCACTACCTGGTGCCGGAGCTGGCGCGCGACACGGTGTTCCGGCTCAACCCCGAATGGCTGCTGCCCGAGGTGCGCGAGGCGCAGGCCGAGGGCCACAAGGTCAAGGTCGCGCTGCTCGGACCGCTGTCCTACCTGTACCTGGCCAAGACCCGCGGCGAGGCGTTCGAGCGTCTGGCGCTGCTGCCGCTGCTGCTCAACTCGTACTGGGCCCTGCTGCGGAAGCTGGCGCAGCTCGAAGTGGAATGGGTGCAGCTGGACGAGCCGGTGCTGTGCCTGGATCTGCCGCAGTCCTGGCTCGACGCCTATGCCGGCTGCTACGCCGAGCTGGCCAGCGCCGGTCCGCGCCTCCTTCTCGCCACCTATTTCGGCTCGGTGGAGCGGCACGCGTCGCTGCTGCGGGCGCTGCCGCTGCACGGCCTGCACCTGGACCTGGCGCGGGCGCCGGACCAGCTCGCCGCCTTCCTGCGCGAGTGGCCGCAGGGCAGGGTGCTCTCCGCCGGCGTGGTCGACGGGCGCAACATCTGGCGCAACGACCTGGCGCGCTCGCTCGATCTGGTGCGCGCGGCGCACGCGCGGCTGGGCGGGTGCCTGTGGCTGGCGCCGAGCTGCTCGCTGCTGCACGTGCCGCACGACCTCTCGGCCGAAGCGGCGATCGATCCGCAGGTGCGCCAGTGGCTGGCTTTCGCCGGCGAGAAGCTGCGCGAGACGGTGGTGCTGGCGCGCGCGCTGGACCAGGGCGAGGACGCGGTATGGCGCCAGCTCCAGGCCAGCGCCGCCGCCGCGGCGCAGCGCGCCCGCTCGCCGCTGACCCGCAACCTGCAGGTGCGCGCGCGCATCGCCGCGCTGACGCCGGATGACGAGCGGCGCCGCTCGCCGTTCGCGCGGCGCATCGAGCGGCAGCAGGCCGCCCTGGACCTGCCGCTGTATCCCACCACCACCATCGGTTCTTTCCCGCAGACCGCCGAGATCCGCCAGGCCCGCGCGCGCCATCGCGCCGGCATGCTGGCGGCGGAGGACTATGCGGCGGCGATGCGCGCCGAGATCGCGCACGCGGTGCGCGAGCAGGAGAGCCTGGGCCTGGACGTGCTGGTGCATGGCGAGGCCGAGCGCAACGACATGGTCGAGTACTTCGCCGAACTGCTGCAGGGCTTCGCCGTGACGCGGCACGGCTGGGTGCAGAGCTACGGCTCGCGCTGCGTCAAGCCGCCGATCCTCTACGGCGACGTGGTGCGCCCGGCGCCGATGACCGTGGAGTGGACGGCTTACGCGCAGTCGCTGACGCGCCGGCCGCTGAAGGGCATGCTGACCGGGCCGGTGACCCTGCTGCAATGGTCCTTCGTCCGCGACGACCAGCCGCGCGCCGACAGCGCGCTGCAGCTGGCCCTGGCGGTGCGCGAGGAGGTGGCGGACCTGGAGGCCGCTGGCATCCGCGTGATCCAGATCGACGAGCCGGCGATCCGCGAGGGCCTGCCGCTGCGCCGCGCCGACTGGGACGACTACCTCGCCTGGGCGGTGCGCGCGTTCCGCCTCGGCAGCGCCGGCGTCGGCGACGCCACCCAGATCCACACCCACATGTGCTACGCGGAGTTCCACGACATCCTGCCGAGCATCGCCGCGATGGATGCCGACGTCATCACCATCGAGACTTCGCGCTCGGACATGGAGCTGCTCGAAGCCTTCGCCGAATTCCGCTACCCCAACGACATCGGCCCCGGCGTCTACGACATCCATTCGCCGCGCGTGCCGGCGTTGGCCGAGATGACGCGCCTGCTCGACAAGGCGGCGCGGGTGATTCCGCCGCGGCGCCTGTGGGTCAACCCGGACTGCGGCCTCAAGACCCGCGGCTGGCCGGAAACCCGCGCCGCGCTGGCGCTGATGGTGGAGGCGGCGCAGCGGATGCGCGGCAAGGCCGCGGCGGACGCCGCCTGACGCGTCGCGCCGTTTTTCTTCAGGGAGCGGCTTATCCCTGCTTGCGCAGCTTCTCCGCCTGCTGCCTGATTCCCGCCGTCATCCCGGCAAACCCCGCCTTGAGCCGGGCGCCGAGCAGGCCGGTCACCAGCGGCTGCATCCAGCCGGCCAGCTCGAAGTGCGAGTCGTAGCGGCAGCGGTTCGGGCCCAGCGCCGTCACCGTGTGCGAACGCCGGCTGCGCAGCGCGCCCGCCGGCGCCGGCTTCATGCGGTAGCTGAATTCCTTGCCCGGCGTGTGGGTGAGCATCCACTCGCGCTGTGGCCGCGGCCCGCCGGCGAAGAGGTTCACCTGCAGGTCGATCGGATCGCCCGGCTTGAGCGTGGTGCGGCAGTCGCTGAGGAAGGGGTTCCACTCGGCGTAGCGCGGGAAATCGGTGATCACCTGCCAGACCAGCTCGGCGGGAGCGTCGATTTCCAGGGTGGCGTCGATGACGAAGGCCATGCGGTGGTCCAGGCGAACAAGGATGGCTCATCCTAGCCGGGGCCAGGGAGCGGAGCCTACGCCAAAGGGGCGAGAAACCACCCGGCTGGCGCCGCAGGTCAAGCGCTGCCGCGCCGGCCGTTCTAGGGTGGGCACACAACACCACTTGGCCGGTTCAGGGAAAGTCATGAAGCCTGCCCGTTTCACCGCCACCCTCTTGCTCTGCGCCACGCTGGCCGCCTGCGGCAGCTCGAGCGCCCCGCCGGACGCGGCGGCGGAGGCGGCGCGGACCAATTTCAGCCTGCCGCTGAACCATGCCGGCCGCTGGATCACCGATGCGCAGGGGCGGGTGGTGATCCTGCATGGCCTGAACATGGTCTACAAGCGGCCGCCCTACGCGCCTGACGCCGTCGGCTTCGGCGAGGATGACGCCGCGTTCCTCGCCGCGGAAGGCTACGACACGGTGCGGCTCGGCCTGATCTACAAGGCGGTGGAGCCGCAGCCCGGGGCCTACGACGAGGCCTACCTGTCGCGCATCGCCGATACCGTCGACACGCTCGGCCGGCATGGCATCGTCACGCTGCTCGACTTCCACCAGGACCTGTACAACGAGAAGTTCGGCGGCGAGGGGCTGCCCGACTGGGCGGTGCAGGACGACGGCCTGCCCAACCAGCCGCAGCTCGACTTCACCCTCGACTACTTCCTCGAGCCGGGCCTCAACGCCGCCTTCACCCATTTCTGGAACAACGACGCCGCCGCCGACGGCGTCGGCCTGCAGGATCACTATGCCGCCGCCTGGCGCCATGTCGCCGCGCGCTTCGGCGGCAGTCCCTACGTCATGGGTTACGACCTGTTCAACGAGCCCTGGCCGGCCTTGCAGGCGGCGACCTGCCTGTCGCCGCTGGGCTGCCCGCTGTTCGATTCCAGCCTCGGCGCCTTCACCCGGCGCACCGCCGCGGCGATCCGCCAGGCCGATCCCCAGGGCCTGGTCTGGTACGAGCCCAACGTGATCTTCAACAACGGCGCCGCCACCTATGTCGACACCGGCGGCGACGCCCACGCGGGCTTTTCGTTCCACGACTACTGCCTGATCGAGCCCATCACCGGCAGCGACCTGGCCTGCGATCCCTTCGACGACCTGGTCTTCGACAACGCCGCATCACACGTCGCCGGCACCGGCGATACCCTGCTGCTGACCGAGTTCGGCGCCACCGACGATGCCTCGAACCTCCAGGCCATGGTCGACCGCGCCGACCGCTTCATGGTCGGCTGGCAGGAGTGGCACTACTGCGGCTGCGACGACCCCACCACCACCGGTCCCGGCGACACCCAGGCCATCGTGCTCGACCCGGCCAGGCCGCCGGCGGGCGACAATCTCAAGGCCGCCAAGCTCGCCATCCTGTCGCGGCCGCATCCGCGCGCGGTGGCCGGCACGCCGCTGAGCTTCGCCTTCGACTCCGCCAGCGGCACCTTCACCCTCGACTACAGCACCGCGCGCGCCGATGGCGCCGGCGCCTTTCCCGCGGGTTCCGAGACGCTGGTGGTGCTGCCGGCGCGGCAGTATCCGCAGGGCTATGCGGTGGCGGTGCACGGGGCGAACATCGTTTCCGCGCCGGGGGATATGATGCTGCGCCTGCAGTCCTGCGCCGGGGTTTCCGCAATCACGCTGAGCGTCAGCCGCAGCGGGACGACGCAGCAGAGCTGCTAGTTCTACTGCGGCTCATGGCCGCGAAACGGGAATTCCCGGGCGCGGAATGAATCTGCTTCATCCGAAGCAGGGCATCATTTCGTTTGTCAGCCGGGGCGCGGAACCCTAGCCTGCGCGGGTTCCCCAAAGTCCCTTGCCATGGCCACCCCCGCCCAGCTGTTCCAGTCCTTTTCCCGCTACCCCCTCGGCCGCCAGCTGTTCTCCCGCGCCGTCACCAGCCGCGCGCCTTACTTCGCTTCGGTGTCGCCGCTGGTGCAGGAGCTGCGCCCCGGCCGCTGCGAGATCCGCGTGCGCAACCGGCGCGCAGTGCGCAACCACATCGGCACGGTGCACGCCATCGCCATGTGCAACATGTGCGAGCTGGCCGCCGGCCTGATGATCGACTCCAGCCTGCCGCGCGGCCTGCGCTGGATTCCGCGCGGCATGACGGTGCGTTACCTGAAGAAGGCCGAAACCGACCTGAGCGCGGTGGTCGAGGCGGCGCTGGATTTTCCCCAGGACTTCCGCGGCGACGTGGTGCTGCCGGTGAAGGTTTCGGACCGCACGGGGCAAGTGGTGATGGAAGCGGACATCAGCATGTACGTCTCGCCGAAGAAGGACTAGGCGCGCCGTGGACGCCACCTGGCTCGACACCGTCGTCACGCCGTGGCGCCGGGCCCGGGTCACCCGCGGCGCCGGTTCGCGCACGCGGCCGGACCTGCGCTTCATGCATCTGCCGCAGGCCAGCATCCGCTACCGCGACAGCGGGCGGGGCGCGCGCAGCATCGTCTTCTGCGCCGACCCGCCGGTGGTGCTGGAGCTGTACGACGCGCTGCTGCGCGAGCTGGCGCCGGATTTCCGCGTCATCGTCTTCGAGATGCCGGCCTATGGCCTGTCGCTGCCGCGGCTGGGCCTGGATTTCTCGCTGGCCGGGGTGGCGCAGGTCATCGCCGATTTCCTGCGCCGCCTGGCGCTGGGGCCGGCGCTGCTGGCGTTCCCCTGCGTGCCGGCCTATTCGGCGCTGTGGATCGCCGGGCATCACCCGGAATTGGTCTCCGGCCTGGTGCTGACGCAGGCGCCGGACTGGGCGCAGGAGCTGCGCTGGAAGGACGGCCGCGACCCGAAGAAGATCCTGGCGCGGCCCTACGTCGGCCAGCTGCTGCTGCGGCTGCTGCGCCGCAGCCGTGCCGGCATGTGGTACCGCCTGGCCCTGGGCCGGCGCGAGCTGCTGGAGCCGTTCACCGACGTCACGCAGTGCTCGTTCGATCACGGCGGCGGCTTCGCCCTGGCCTCGGCCTACCAGAAGCACCTGGCCGGTCCGGAGCCGGACTTCGGCATCATCGGGCAGCCGGCGCTGGCGGTGTGGGGCGAGCTCGACCGCTCGCACGCGCAGACGCAGCGCGACTCGATCCTGCGCTACGTTCCGGGGGCGAAGCTGGTCAGCCTGCCCGAGGCCGGCCACTTTCCCGAGCTGGAGGCGCCGCAGCGCTTCGCCGCGGTGGTGCGCGAACACTTCGGCTAGGGAACCTCTGATCAATTCCATGCCCTGCCGCGGCAAGCCGCCCGGAGGGTTGCCTCCTATTTTGCGCCAGGCTGCGTTGCTCGCTCCTCATGTACTTCAAGTACACGTCGTCGCTCGCGCCCTGCCTGGCGCAAAATGGGGGGCAACGGCAGGGCATGGAATTGATCAGAGGTTCCCTGGGGCCTGTTGACGCTATTTCGATCGCCGCGATCGAACGTGGTTGCAGCAGCCCTTGGGCGCGCCGCGCCACTAAACTAGGCGGGCCATGTCGATCCCGCTCCCCGCCGCAACCGCACGCCGCCTGGCCTGGGCGGCGCCGCTGCTGGAGCGGATCAACCGCTTCGTGCCGCTCGACCTCGGCGCGATCAGCATCATGGCCGGCCTGCGCGCGGCGCTGGCCTGCGCATTGCCGGTGCTGCTGGGCGAGCTCACCGGCAACAACCACCTGAGCTGGATCGCCATCGCCGCGTTCTGGGGCTGCCTTGCCGATACCGGGGGCGCCTGGAGCGACCGCGTGCTGGCGATGGGCGCGTTCACCCTGATCGGCGCGGTCGGCTGCTTTCTCGGCACCCTGGTCGATCCTTACGCCGCGGCGGCGGTCGCCTTCACCCTGGTGTGGTGCTTCCTGTGCAGCCTGGCGCGCGTCTACGGCAACGCCGCCGCCACCGTCGGCCTGCTGCTCAACAGCGCCATCCTGGTCACCCTGGGCGTGCCGGCCGGCGGCCTGGCCGAGGCGCTGCAGCTGGCGGCCCTGACCGTCGCCGGCGGCCTGTGGGCGATGTTCCTGGCGCTGGTGCTGTGGCGCCTGCAGCCCTACGGCCCGGCGGTGCGGGCGGTGGCGCGCTGCTGGCTGGCCCTGGCCGGGTACGCGGCGGGACTGTCGCAGCAGCTGCGTGGCGCCGGCGGCGACAGCGCGCAATGGAGCGCGCTGTCCAGCGCCCGCCGCCGCAGCACCCGCGAAGCGATCGAGCATGCGCGCGACGTCCTCGTCGCGACGCGACGCGCGCGCGCCGGCAACACCAACCGCGGCCAGGGCCTGCTGGCCCTGCTCGCCGACGCCGACCAGGTCTACGCCGCGCTGATCGGCATGAACGAACTGCTCGAGGCTTCCGCCGGCGCGGCGGACCCTGGCGTGCGCCGCGCCGTGCGCGTCCTGCTCGGCCGCCTCGCCGGCCGCGCCGAGGCGCTGGCGCAGGCCCTGGAAGGCGAGACGCCGCCGGCGGCGGCGGACTTCGCCCCGGCGGCGGAGCGCCTGCGGCGCCGCATCGCCGCCAGCGGGCGGCAGGATGCCTACGTCTACACCGTGGAGCTGCTGCAGCAGGTCGCGCGCTGGATCGAGGCGGCGTTCGACAACCTCGGCGAGGCGCGGGCGCGGCAGACCCACCTCACCTCGATGGTCGAGCAGGCGGTGGCGCGGCGGGTGCAGCTGTCCGAGCTGCTCGGCACCCTGCGCGCCAACCTCCACTTCGGCTCGGTCGCGTTCCGCCATGCGCTGCGCCTGGCGCTGACCGCTGCGGCCGCGGTGCTGGCGACGCGCCTGTTCGACATCTCGCGCGGCTACTGGATCAGCATCACCGCCATCGTCGTGCTGCAGCCCTACATGGTCGAGACCTGGCGCCGCACCTTCGACCGCATCGCCGGCAGCGTGCTCGGCGGCCTGGTCGCCGCCTGGCTGATGCAGCTGGTCGGCGCGCCGCTGCAGATGGCGCTGCTGATCTTCCCGCTGAGCGTGGTCGCCTTCGCCCTGCGCAGCGTCAATTACGCGCTGTTCATGCTGTGCATGACGCCCCTGGTGGTGCTGATCTCCGAGCTGTTCCGCAACGGCGGCATCGGCGATGCCCACCTGGCGGCTCTGCGCGCGCTCGACAGCATCCTCGGCGGCGCGCTCGGCCTGGCCGCCAGCTTTCTGCTCTGGCCGAGCTGGGAGACGCCGCAGCTGCCGCGCCAGCTCGGCGACGCGGTGCGGGCGCACCGCGATTACCTGCTGGTGGTGCTGGGCGGCAAGCCGGACGCCAAGGACCAGGACATCGGCGCGGCGCGGCGCCAGGCCGGCCTCGCCAGCAACAATGCCGAGGCGTCGCTGCAGCGCGTGCTGAGCGAAACCCGCGTGCTCAGCCGGCGCGGCGCGGAGCACGCGCTGGTGGTGCTGGCCTGCCTGCGCCGCATGGCCGGCGCCGTGGTCACCCTGAGCCTGCTGCCGCAGCTGGTCGCCGGCAAGGTCGACGCGCAGCGCTTCGGCGCCGTGCGGCGCTGGGCCGACGAGTCTCTCTCGGAAATCGCCCAGGCGCTGGAGCAGCGGCGCGCGCCGGCGGCGCTGCCGGCGCCGCCCGAGGCGCTGGCCGCCGTAGTCAAGCAGGCCGAGGCGGGGCTGGCGCAGACCCCGACCGAGGTGATCCTGTGGAACGAGCTGCTGCGCTTCCGCCGCCAGCTCGAGGTGCTGCACGAGTCGGCGGGACGCATCGCCGGCGAGCCGCTGCGGCAGGACGCCGCAGGGGCGGCCCCCGCCGCCCGGGGTTGAAGGCGGCGGCTCAGGAGGCGGCGCGGCGCTTCGGCCGGCGCACGACCCTGACTTTGCCGCTGGTGCCGCCGCCGCAGTAGAAGCGCTCGCCGCCGTCGCCTTCGAGTCCCGACACGATCAGCCCGGGCGGCATGTCGAGCTGCTCCAGCACTTCGCCGGTGTGGGGATCGATGCGGCGCAGATCGCTTTGCTCGTTCTCCCAGGTGCCGTGCCACAACTCGCCGTCGACCCAGGTGACGCCGGTGACGAAGCGCTTGGACTCGATGGTGCGCAGCACCGTCCCGGTCTGCGGATCGACTTGGTGGATCTTGCGCTCGCGGTACTGCCCGACCCACAGCGTGCCCTCGGCCCAGGCCAGGCCGGAGTCGCCGCCGCCGCCCGGGGCCGGGATGCTGCCCAGCACGCGGCCGCTCTCCGGGTCGATCTTCTGGATGCGGTCCTCGGCGATCTGGAACAGGTGGCGACCGTCGTAAGCCGTCCCGGCATGGGCCGGCACTTCCAGCGTACGCAGCGTCTGGCCGCTGGCCGGGTCGAACGAGTTGAGGCGGCCGCCGGCGGCGAACCAGACCTGCCGGCCGTCGCAGGTGACGCCGCCGACGTTGTCGGCGCCGGGGAAGGGGCCGTACTCCTGCACGATTTCCGCTTTCGAATGTTTCATGGCTCAGCCTCAAGATCGCTCGGCAGACTCTAATCGCCCGGCAGCGGCGACGGGAGTAACAAGGTCGTCGTGAATCCGGGCAGCGGCGGCGTCATCCAGCGGCGGGCCCGGCCGCGGCCGTAAGACTGGACCTTGCCCGCCGCCGCCAGCGCGTCGAGCGCTCGCTGCACGCTGCGCTGGCTGGTGCCCAGCGCCAGCGCCAGCGCCGAGCTGGACCAGGACTCGCCGTCGGCGAGGAACGCCAGCACCGCCGCGTGGCCTTCCTCGAACGGCCGCGCCAGCACCGCGATGTGGCCGGCGCGGCGCGGCCGCAGCGCGAAGCCCTGCCGCGTCGCCGTCACTTCGGCCAGCGGGCGCAGCACGCCGCGCAGCCGCCCCATCTCCACCCGCAGCCGCGCGCGATAGGACTCGTCGGCCTCCTTGCCGCGGAACGCCCGCGCCACCAGCGCCTGGCGCGGCACGTCGGCGGGCCAGGCCTCGGCCAGGGCGCGCGCCAGCGCGAACAGCACCGGCCGCCTGGCCAGCGACACCACGGTGCCTGCTTCGCGCACCGCCAAGCGGCAGGCATCCACCACCAGCGCCTGCGAGTCGAGCAGGGCCTCCACTTCCTCCAGCCGCAGCAGGCGCTCCGCGCCGCTGCTGATCAGCCGCGCCGCGGGCGCACGCAGGGCGAGGGCGGCGCTGTCGACTTCCGCCGTCAGGGGCGGGATGCCGGCCTGGCGCGCGGCCTGCGCGGCGCGGGCCAGCGCCGCGCGCGCGGCCCCGGTGCGCAGGCGCCGCATGGCGATGCCGGCGACGATCAGTTCGTGCACGGTGCGCGAAGCCGGCGGCAGCGGCGCGGGGTCGAGCCCGGCCAGGCTGTGCTCGGCTTCGTCGAGGCGCCCGATCAGCAGCAGGCGGCGGATTTCCAGATGCCGCGCATGCGCGGCATTGACCGTGTCGCCGTGCTGCTCCAGCGCGGTCCGCGCCGCGTCGAGCGCTTTCGCCGGCCAGCCGAGGTCGCGCGCGGCGAAGGCGATCTCGGCCTCGGCGACGACGCAGCGGGCGCGGGCCACGGGCTGGCGCGGGCCGAAGGCACGCGCGGCGCCGCGCACCAGGGTCCGGGCCCGCGCCAGGTCGCCGAGCTGGGCCATGGCGATGCCGCGCAGCGCCAGCGCCGGCGCGTCGTCGCGCAGCGCGACCCGGTTCAGCGCGCCGAGCGGGTCGCCGGCCGCCAGCGCGCGCGCCGCGGCCGTGATCAGGGAGTCCACGCGAATCCCGCCACACTTGTCACTCTCGTCCCTCCGCTACCCGGAACTAGTCTATCCCACGTATCCCCGGGCGCCGCCCAGACCGGCGGCGCCGAAACCCATGCACGGAGAGACCCGATGAGCACACACCAGACCGGAACACGCGAGCAGTGGCTGGCGGCGCGGCTGCCGCTGCTGCAGGCCGAGAAAGAGCTGACGCGGCGCAGCGACGAGCTGGCGCGGCGGCGCCAGGAGCTGCCCTGGGTCCGCGTGGACAAGACCTACCGCTTTGACACCGAGGCCGGCGGCGCCACCCTGGCGGACCTGTTCCAGGGGCGCTCGCAGCTGATGGTGTACCACTTCATGTTCGGCCCCGATTTCGCCGCGGGCTGCCCTTCCTGTTCGGCCATCGCCGACGGCTTGAATGCCTCCGCCGTCCACCTGGCCAACCACGACGTCACCTTGATGGCGGTGTCGCGGGCGCCGCTGCCCAAGCTGCTGGCCTACCGCAAGCGCATGGGCTGGAGCTTCCCCTGGGCCTCCTCGCACGGCGGCGAGTTCAACTACGACTTCAACGTCTCGATCTCCGAGCAGCAGCAGCGCCAGGGGGAGGTGGAGTACAACTATGAGCGCGGCGGCCACCCCATCGCCTCCTCCAGCGACTTCCCGCCGATCGTGCAGGGCTTCGCGGCGAGCTGCGGCACCGACGCCCTGACCTTCGTCCGCGAGCGGCCGGGCCTGAGCAGCTTCGTGCTGGAGGACGGCGTGATCTATCACACCTATTCCACCTATGCGCGCGGCCTCGACGGCATCTGGGGCATGTACCAGTGGCTCGACCGCGCGCCGCGCGGGCGCAACGAGACCGGCGCCTGGTGGCGCCGCCACGACGAGTACGGCAAGCGCTGAGGCCGCCATGGCGAGCGCCCTCGCGCCGGCCGGGCAACGCGCCTTTGTCGCCACCGCGGCGCTGCTGTTCGCCGCCAGCGCGGCCATCACCGCGGCCTGGTGCGGCGCGATGTCGGCCATGGACGGCATGGCGATGCCCGGCGGCTGGACCATGTCGATGGCCTGGATGCGGATGCCGGGCCAGACCTGGCCCGGCGCCGCGGCCTCGTTTTTCGGCATGTGGCTGGCGATGATGGTGGCGATGATGTTGCCGTCGCTCCTGCCGATGCTGTGGCGCTACCGCGCCGCGGTCGGCGCGGCGGGCGCGGCGCGCCTGGGCAAGCTGACGGCGGCCGTCGCCGCGGCGTACTTCCTGGTCTGGACCGCGTGCGGCATCGCCGTCTTCCCGCTCGGCATCGCACTGGCGCAAGCCGCGATGCGGCTGCCGGCGCTGGCTCGCGCGATGCCGGCGGCCGGCGCACTGGTCATCCTCGCCGCCGGCGGGCTGCAGTTCAGCCGCTCCAAGGCGCGCCTGCTGCACTGCTGCCGGCAGGCCCCGTGCCACGGCCTGGCGCCCGACATGGCCGCCGCCTGGCGGCACGGCCTGCGGCTCGGCTGGCGCTGCGTGCGCTGCTGCGCCGGCCCGACCGCGGTGCTGCTGGCGCTCGGCGTGATGGACCTGCGGGTGATGGCCGCCGTGACCGCGGCCATCAGCGCCGAGCGCCTCGCGCCTTCCGGTGTGCGGGTGGCGCGGTTCACCGGCGCCGTGGCCGTCGGCGCCGGCCTGCTGCTGCTCGCGCGCAGCGCCGGAGCCGGCTGAGGATCAGGCCTCGGCGATCTGCCGGTTCAGCAGGTCGAACAGCCAGGCGCAGAACGCCTGCACCTCGACCCGCGCCTCGTCGGCGGGGCGATGCACCAGGTAGTAACCCTGCGGGATCTCCACCTGCAGGTCCGGCCAGGGCATCGCCAGCTTGTTCTGCCGCAGCCAGGGATTGACGATCGGCACCATGCCCAGCGTCAGGCCCACGCCCTGCTCGGCGGCGCGCAGGATGGCGTAGTAGCTGTCCAGCCAGAAGTCGCCCTTGGGCTTGGGCGGCTTGACCCCGGCCTGGGCGGCCCACTGCTGCCAGGCCTCCGGCATCGGCGTGGAGTGGATCAGGCTGACGCCGCTGACGTCTCCCGGCTTGAGCTTGCGCAGCTTCCTCGCCATCGCCGGCGCGCACACCGGCACCGCGCGCACCGTCAGCAGGCGCTTGGCCACCGCGCCGCGCCAGCGGCCGCTGCCGAAGCGCAGCGCGATGTCCATGTCCTCGCGGCGCAGGTCCACCGGGTGCAGGCTGGTCTCGATGTTGAGGTCGATGTAGGGATATTCCAGCTGGAACGAGGGCAGGGCCGGGACGATGATCTCGCTGGCGATGAACGGCCCGGCGCTGATCTTCAGGGTGGTGTGGCGGCCGTAGCGCTGCTGCGCGCGCAGGCTGCCCTCGCGCAGGCCGTCGAGCGTCTCGCCGATCACCCGCAGGTAGTCGCGGCCGCCCTCGGTCAGCTCCAGCGCGCGGTTCATGCGGCGGAACAGGGCGAAGCCGAGAAACTCCTCCAGCCCCTTGATCTGATGGCTGACGGCGGAAGGCGTCAGGTGCAGGGCTTCCGCCGCCTTGCGGAACGACAGCTCGCGCGCCGCCACCTCGAAGGCTTCGAGTGCGTGCAGCGGCGGCAGGCGGCGCAGCTTCATGGGGTCTCCGGTCGACCGCGCCATGGTGGCATGGCCGGGGCGCGCCGTCATTGGCCGGCGTGCATGCGCCGGCCCGAGCGCCGGCCTGTCAAAGGTCTTCCCGGGACGGGCGCTGGCGTCCGTTATTGAATTGTGATCATAATATTATGACTATAATGCAATGGAGCCGCCCATGGCCCCCAATCCGCTGGCCTCGATGCCGCAGGGCACCCGCATGCTGGTGTTCTTCATCATGGCCCTGGGCATGTTCATGTCGCTGCTCGACGTGCAGATCGTCGCCGCCTCGCTGCCGGGAGATCGAGGCGGGCCTGTCGGCCGGCTCGGACGAGGGCTCCTGGGTGCAGACCAGCTACCTGATCGCCGAGATCGTGATGATCCCGCTGTCCGGCTTCCTCAGCCGGGCCTTTTCCACCCGCTGGCTGTTCACCGCCTCGGCCGCCGCCTTCACCGTGGCCAGCGTCGCCTGCGGCTTCGCCTGGAACATCGACGTGATGATCGCCTGCCGCGCCGTACAGGGCTTCGTCGGCGGGGCGATGATCCCGACGGTGTTCGCCACCGGCTTCGTGCTGTTCGAAGGCAAGCGGCAGGCGCTGATCCCGGCGATCCTCGGCGTCGTCGCCACCCTGGCGCCGACCCTGGGGCCGACGCTCGGCGGCTGGATCACCGACGTCGCGTCCTGGCACTGGCTGTTCTTCATCAACATCCTGCCCGGCGTGCTGATCACCATCCTGGTGCCGGTCTATGCCCACGTCGATGAACCGGACCCGTCGGTGCTGCGCGGCTTCGACCCCTGGGGCATCCCGCTGCTGGCGCTGTTCCTCGGCGGCCTGGAGTATGTGCTGGAGGAAGGCCCGCGCTGGGACTGGTTCGAGGATGCGGCCAACCGCTGGGTCGCCTGCGCCTCGGCCACGGCCGCGCTGTTCTTCTTCTACAACAGCTTCACCCACCCGCGGCCGGTGGTGGACCTGCGCGTGTTCCGCAGCGCGCGCTTCGCCCTCGGTTGCCTGTTCCAGTTCGTGCTCGGCGTCGGCCTGTTCACCTCGATCTACCTGATCCCGCAGTATCTCGCCGGCGTGCAGGACTACCGCAGCCTCGACATCGGCAAGGCGGTGTTCGTCACCGGCGTGGCCCAGGTGCTGGCCACGCCGCTGGCGGCCGGGCTGTCGCGCCGGCTCGATCCGCGCCACATGATCGCCTTCGGCTTCGCCCTGTTCGGCCTGTCGCTCTACCTGTTCCGCTTTCTCGACTCCAGCTGGGGCCGCGACCAGTTGTGGTGGCCGCAGGCGCTGCGCGGCTTCGCCACCATGTTCTGCATCGTTCCGGCCACCAACATGGCGCTGGGCGAGATGCCGCCGCAATGGCTGAAGACCGCCAGCGGCCTGTCCAACCTGATGCGCAATCTCGGCGGCGCCATCGGCATCGCCCTGGCCAACACGGTGATCAACCACCGCTTCCACCTGCATTACACGCGCATCGTCGAGACCGTCACCACCGCCAGCCCGAACCTGCAGCCGGCCCTCGACGGCCTGGCACGGCAAATGCAAGGACTTACCGCAGACGCCCCGGAGCAGCAACAGATGGCCCTGGGGGTGCTGAACCAGCTGGTGAACCGGGAGGCCATGACCATGACGTACGCCGATTCTTTCCTGGTGCTGTCGAGCCTGTTTCTGCTGACGCTTGCGGTGCTTCCCTTCAGCCGGCGCATGCGGCCCGCCGCCGCGGCGCAGGACGCGCATTGATGCCGTAACCCGTGTTGTCTGCTGTCGGCTGCTGTACGCACTCCTCCTCCTGCGAGCCGACTCCTTGGCGGCGGGCCGCGATGCGGCCGTAAGTCCGCCTTTTTAATTTTGCGGTGGTATGATGAATATCATATCCAATGCCGCCCGATCATGCGCTACCCCGAAAGCCATAAGGAAGAAACCCGCGAGCGCATTGTCGCCCGCGCCTCCGCCTTGCTGCGCGAATCCGGCGCCGACGGCATCGGCGTCGCCGACCTGATGCGCGCCGCCGGCCTGACCCACGGCGGCTTCTACGCCCATTTCCCCTCCAAGGAGGCGCTGGTGGCCGAGGCGGCGGGCACCGCAATGGGGCAGACCATCGCTCATCTGCGCGCGGCGGCGGAACAGGCGCCCCGCAACGAGGCGCGCCGCGCCATCGTCGACAGTTATCTCGACGGCCGCCATCGCGACCATCCCGGCAAGGGCTGCGCCGCCGCGGCGCTGGGCGCCGACATCGCCCGCCTGTCGCCGGAGGCCCGCGGCGCACTGGAGCGGCGACTGGAGGAAATGTTCGCGCTGCTGGAGGAATATTCCGGCGCGCGCAGCGAGGGCCGGCACAAGGCCATCGCCATGTTCTGCACCATGGTCGGCGCGCTGCTGCTGTCACGCACCACCAGGTCGCGCACCTTGTCCGACGAGATTCTCGAGGCGGCGCGCAAGGCGCTCTAGGCGCCGCCGCCGGGTCCGGCGGCCGGAACCGGCGGCTCAAGCCCGCGCCCGGCGGGAGCGCGGGCTGAGCGGCAGGTCAGCGCAGCACTTCCGCCACCCGGGCGCGCAGCAGCGGCAGCAGCTCCCGCTCGAACCAGGGATTGCGCTTGAGCCACAGGTTGTTGCGCGGGCTCGGGTGCGGCAGCGCCAGCAGGCGCGGCCACTCGCGGCGCCAGGCTTGCACCGCCGCGGTCAGTGAAGCGCCGTCGTGGGGCAGGTGGCTGGCCTGCGCGTACTGGCCCACCGCCAGGGTCAACCGCAGGTTTTTCAGGTGCGAAAGCAGCGGCGCCCGCCATCGCGGCGTGCATTCGGCGCGCGGCGGCAGATCGCCGGACCTGCCGCTGCCGGGGAAGCAGAAGCCCATCGGCACCAGGGCGATCCGCCGCGCGTCGTAAAACACCTCGGGCGTGATGCCCAGCCATTGGCGCAGCCGCTCGCCGCTGGCGTCGTCGAAGGGGATGCCGCTGTCGTGGACCTTGCGGCCGGGGGCCTGTCCGGCGATGAGGATGCGCGCCGAAACGTGCGCCTGGACAATGGGGCGCGGGCCGTGCGGCAGGTGCGCGGCGCAAGCGGTGCAGGCGCGCACCTCGCCGAGCAGCGACGCCAGGGTGGCCTTGGCCAAGGGTGCCGGCCTCGATCCTTGCGGCCCTAGCCCGGGGCCAGGCTCACGGTCACGCCGTCCGCGCCGTCGTCCGCCACGATCAGCAGGTGCGCTGCGCCGGCCTCCGAGACGACATGGCCGCCGTCCACCTGCACGGTGTAGCCCTGCGGATAGTGCAGCGCCGGCACGTAGATGTCCGTCACCAGGCCGGCGGCGCTGCCGCCGCCGGGCAGGACGGTGCGGTACTCCAGGCTGAAGGCCCTGGTCCGCGGGTCGAAGCCGTAACTCAGCGGCGTGCCGGCCACCGCCTGCGGGTAGGGGCGCTCCAGCACCGCCAGCTTGGCCGGTTTGACCGAGGCCAGCTCGGTGTCGCGCGCGAACAGGCTCTGCGCGCCGCTGCCCTGCGCCTGGGTGGTCGGGTCGGCCCAGTTCTTGTACGACCACACCATCCAGCCGGTCAGGTTGTCGTCGGCATAACCCACCAGGCGCGCCGTGTCGACCAGGTCCTCGCTGGCGCTGAACTCGGTCATCAACGAGGCCGCGCCGAGACGGCGGCTGACCGTGCGCGCATTGCTGAACACGCGCTGCTCCAGCGGCTCGCAGGCCGGCAGCTTCCTCAGGCCGAAGGCCTGCAGCAGGGTTTCCGGCAGGCAGTAGTCGTGCCACGAGAAGCCGAGCTGGCCGTCGGCGATGCCGCGCTCGCCCAGGTGCGAGTCGGTGCCGAAGTCGAACAGGATCTGCGGCTCGAGCCAGACGATGTTGTCGCGGTCGACGCTGCGGATGCCGGCCAGTACCTTCTCGTACATCGGCTGCAGCTTGTCGCGCTCGAAGTGCGCGCACCCCTGCGGGCCGGCGCAGCGCGGCCAGTTGCCGCCGGGCCAGGGCTCGTTGATCAGCTCGTAGCCCATCAGGTGATCCTGGGCGGCCCAGCGCGCCGCGACCGCCATCCAGGCCGAGCGGTAGTCGTCCTGCAGGCCGTCGGCATCGTCCCAGAAGCGGTCGAAGGCATTGCTGGCCGGCGGCGTGAAGTAGTTGAGCGGGAAGCCGGCGCGGGCCAGCGTGTCGAAGCGGCTGGGCTGCGTCGCCCAGTCGGGGAAGCCCTCGCCGTGGTAGCGCTCGCTGTACAGGTCCTGGTGAAAGTCGAGCAGGATGTAGATGCCGCGCGCGGCCAGCAGCTGCACCACGCGGTCGATGCGGTCGAGGTAGGACGGGTCCACCATGTGCGGCTGCGGCATCACGCCGGCGAACAGCACTCCCAGGCGCACCGAGTTGAAGCCGTGGGCCGCCAGCCAGTCGGCGTCGGCGGCGGTGAAGCCGTCGAGCGAATCCGGCGCGACGTACGGCGCCTGCTTCCACACCGCGTTGACGCCGTGCAGGATCACCGCGCGGCCCTGCGCGTCGACCAGCCAGGCGCCGTTGCGGCGCAGCTGGTGGTGGCGCGAAGGAGCTTGCGGGCCGCTGTAGGCGGGGACGTTGTCGGCCGCGGCAGCGGTGTCGATGCCGGGCGTGCGGGTGCATCCCCAGACGAGGATTCCGGTCAGAGCGGCAATCAACACTCCCAGACGAAACCGCTTCAACCGAATCTCCAGTATCTACCACGAGAGTGTGACAGCTTAGTGACGTATTTTCGGGCAAACGAATGTGAAAGCCAAACGTTTTCTTCGGGGAGATCGACGGTCGTTGTCACAATTGCGCGGCGGCGTTTGTCACAATCCGCGCAGTACGCTGGCCCGACCGCTGTCATATTCGGCCGCGCGCCGTGCCGCGTTTGGGAACGTGCGAGGACGCGGCAAGAAACAGTTCACGAACCGTGCCGCCGCCGGCGCCGGGCCGGCGCGCTCCCGCCGGAGGGATTACCTTCTAGAAGGAGTAGGCAAACCCGAATCCCGCCGTGTCCTTGTCGCGCAGGTAGTTGATCGCGCCGCCGCCGGTGGAGCCCTGGTAGAAGACCTGCGCGCTCCAGCGCGGACTGAACTCGACGGCGTTGATCAGCTGCCAGGTCTTGGCGCCCTGGATGAAGTTCTGCTGCGGCAGCGGCGAGCGGCCGTACAGGTCGTGCGACCAGATCAGCTGCGGCTTGAAGTTCCAGTCGAACAGGAAGTTGTCGTACTCGAGGCGGAACACCAGGCGATAGCCGGTGGAGAACGCGGTGGCGAAGCCGCCGCTCTGCTGCGTCGGCGTGTAGCGCTCGGTCACGTAGGAGCCCAGGCTGCCGTCGGGATAGATGATGCGGGCGCCGTTGCCCTGCGCGTCCGGCGCGGTGGTGGTGCCGGGCCGGTCGCCGCTGCCGTCGGCGCCGGGGCTGGCATGGGTGCCGCTGAAATCGCCGGTCTCGAACTGCAGCCGGCTGGTGGGCGGCATGTCGGGGAACCACATCATGCCCAGCTCGGCGATGATGATGATCTGGTCGGCGCCGATCGGGTTGTCGCTGTTGCCCAGCGCGCGCAGGCCGGTGAAGTCCAGCTGCAGCGCCTGCAGGCGCTCGAAGCCGGGGATGTACTGGCCGGGCTGGATGGTCTGGCCGCGGTAGACCGACAGGTAGTCCGGCGCGAAATCGCGGATCGCC